>OMEJ01000008.1_pt1 | contig 271145 bp, 282 predicted proteins | sample 1645361 | NCBI WGS metagenome assembly OMEJ01 (sample SAMEA103958156, study PRJEB25191) | human gut metagenome
GAAGCTATGTAAGTACCTTTAGTAGATATGAAGAAGTACCAGAATCAGAACTAGCAAAAATATTAAATGAAGCAAAGAACTTAAAGGCAGAAGCTTAAAATAATAAGAGGTGGAATTATACTCCACCTCTTATTCTCTAATAAATTGTATTTCTATATGAATAAAATATAATTTATTTACATAAATTATTATTGAGTAAAAATATAGATGGACTAAAGTAGTAGGAGGATATTAAATATGCCTGACTATAGAATGGATATAAAGGGAAAGCTAGGACTAGGAGAATATAGTGATATATATGACTATATGGGAATAGTTGATAAAAATGATAATTTTACAATTACTTTAGATGCATCAAATAAACAGCACATAAATATAATTACTTCGATGTTAAGAGAAGGGAATTTTGTAATAATAGATCAAGGAATTGATACACTTGGAGGTTATTATATTAATGCTAATAAGTATAAATAATATATCTCTAGAGCTTTAAGCTTTAGGGATTTTAAATTTGTGAATAAATAAGAATATATAAATTAAATTTATATTTTATAATTAATTAATTGGATATAGATGGTATAATTCAATTATAAGTAAATTGAATTGAGGTGAAAGATATGAAAGCTGAGATAATAGCAATAGGTTCAGAAATATTGCTGGGTGATATAGTAAATACAAATGCACAATATTTAGCTAGAGAACTTGCTAATTTAGGAATAGATGTATATCATCAACAGGTAGTTGGTGATAATGAAGAAAGATTATTAAGAGCATATGATGAAGCGTATAAAAGAAGCGATCTTATAATAACTACTGGTGGTTTAGGACCAACACAAGATGATATTACTAAAGAATCAGCAGCAAAGTATTTCAATAAAAAATTAAAGCTTGATGAAGATACCTTAAAAAGCATTGAGAAATACTTTAATAAGCAAGGTCGTGAATTAAAAGGAAATAACGTTAAGCAGGCATATTTTCCAGAAGGTGCAATAATAATGCCTAATAGTTGTGGAACAGCAAATGGTGTAATTATTGAAGAGGAAAATAAGAAAATGATAATATTGCCAGGGCCTCCAAAAGAAATGGAAAGTATGTTTAATGAGCAAGCACTTCCTTACTTAGAAAAATTAACAGATTGTGTGATCAGATCAAAGATGTTAAGAATTTTTGGAATAGGTGAAAGCTTTATGGCAGAAGAGTTGGCTTATCTTATCGATAATGGAAAAAACCCAACAGTTGCTCCTTATGCCAAAGGTGTAGATGTTAGTTTGAGGATAACTGCCAAAGGAGAAACTGAAGAGGAATGTTTAAAATTAATTAAGCCTGTGGAAGAAGAAGTCAGAAAGAAACTTAAGGAAAAAGTATACGGGGAAGGGGAAATTACCCTTGAACATAAGGTTGCAGAAATGCTGTGTAAAAGTAATTTAACCATTTCTACAGCTGAATCATGTACAGGTGGAATGATTGCAGCTAAGTTAATATCATATCCAGGAGTTTCACAGGTATTTCTTGAAGGTGCTGTTACATATTCCAATGAAGCTAAAGTGAGAAGACTTGGTGTTAAGAAGGAAACCTTAGATTTATATGGTGCAGTAAGTAAAGAAACTGCTAGGGAAATGGCTGAAGGAATAGCAAAAGAGAGTTGTTCTAATACATCCATAGCCACTACAGGAATAGCTGGACCAGGTGGTGGAACCCTTTGTGCAGGCCAAGCGGCAGACAGGACAGTGGACGCAGGAGGATGAGGCGGGCTATCAGCTCTATCGGCAGGAAACAGATCCGAAGAAACGCACCTTTCGGGTATGGTATCTCATCGCCAATCCCCGGGGTCTGCCGAAAGAGTTTGTCCAGAGAGAGCTGGAGTTTCGGTGGAAGCTGTTCCCGGAGAAGAAGGAGGAAAACAAATGAGCAATCAAGTGTTCAAGCAGAACCTGGATGACAAAAAAGGCCCACAGCCCGGCGGCCCCTATCTCATTCAGATGCTGTTCAAAGAGCCGGTGGACATGCCGGACAAGGATGAGATGACCGCTGTGATGGAAAAGCACATCGGTGCTGTAGAGTGTTTCTGCCGTGATAAAAAGATGGCCGGCTTTGCCGCCCTGGATCATATAGCGGAATTTCAGGATGGCAAATGCCCGGTACAGCTGATGGTAATGAAATGCGACAAGTTCAAGGGCAAAGGCTTTGATGCCTTCCTGATGAGCCAGATGTGGGACTGCCTGGATGAGCGGGAGCGAATCTTCACAGAGTGCCGGTATCAGGTCGTGGCCACCGATATGCTGACGGCGGCGCTCCCGGCGCTGGAGCGGGCCAACCTGGACGCCGACTTCGTGGAGGCCCTTGCGGAGCTGTACCCCACCTGTGAGGCGTTCTATTTCCAGAACTGCGGCAAGCTCCTGCTGGCGGAGAATGTGCGTTCCCATCAGATTGAAGGCTCGGATCGGTTCATCCGCTTTGGCGTCAATGTGCGCTTCTTCAACATTGAGGGCACCGAAGATATGCTCATCGACACGGTGGGCATGAGCACTCTGTTTCTGCCGGATCTCCAGTACCACTTCCATGGCATGGACCCCAACTGGGTGGTAAACCACGCCTATAATGTTGCGTCCTATATTCTGGAGCATGATAACCCCATTCAGGATGGGGAAACCGTAGATGGTGTGGAGAAAGGACAGATGAGCCGGGAGATCCAGTGGAAGTGTCAGTATGAGGATGCCATGATCCAGCCGCCCAGAGGAGTGGTGGACATCCATATGGGCGACTATGCTTCCGGAAAGCGCTAAGCGGATAGAATGACTGCTTGTGCAGCCAGAGAAAATGTTTGTCGTTCCCTTAAGTGGATGTTACATTCAGCGGGTTATTCTTTGTTTATTGCATAATAAAATTTGATATGCCTGATGTAAAAAGACTTGCCTCTCAGACTTTGCAGAGGTAAAATACCCAAAAACTGAACATGAAAAAGAGCCCTTCTGACCATGCAACTGCAGTTTTGCTGCATCTGGTCAAGAAGGGCTCTTTGACCACATGTAAGACCACAGACAGCGTCTGAGTACACGGAAACATTGGAAACAAGAGCGTTAAAAAGTAATCGCTTTGGAGTGGAAAGGACTACAAATTGCTATAAACAACTATAAAAAATGCCGAGAACCTCTTTGGGAGTTTCAGGCAACAGGAACGAACAATTGCAAACAGATGCCTAATTAAGATTCTAAAAAGGGCTAACGCTCTCATAGTTCAAAAATACTATCCTTGCAGGAAAATGCTTCCCGGCCGGGAGCGGCGGATGCCGCCCCTGGTCGGGAAGCATTTCTATTGTATGCTTTAGCAATATAAGAACCCCCAGCTCTGCTGGGGCGAGTAAAAAAGCTTTAGCTTCAAGAATCGAGCGAAGCGAGAAAAGAACAGTAACTTTACGATTGTCAAAAAGTTGATCTAGGAAAAGAAAGGCCCGTTTACGGGCTGTGGGGCAAGTGATGCAAGTGGTAGATTTTTCAGTGCCTCTTGAGAGGCTTGCCGGTACGATGCCCTTCTAGGGCTTACTCAAGCCCCCGGCTTAGCCGGGGGTCATGACTAGCAGAGATGGGCGATGGAGCACAGAAGCTCTGCGCTTCGGAACTCCTGCCGTGGCTCAGAGCAGGTGGAGTGCCTTGATCTTCTCCATCCGCTCAATCACCGCCACACCAAAGGGACACCGTTTCTCACAATTCCCACAGGCAATGCAGTCCTCTGCCCTGGCGCTCAGTGCCTGGTAGTGAGCCCGGATGGACTCTGGAACCTGGGGCTGCATCGCCGCCAGGTCGTAGAGCTTGTTGACCATGGCGATGTCTATGCCCTTGGGGCAAGGAGCACAGTGGCCGCAATAAGTACACTGCCCAAAATAGGCATGGCGTGGCGCACCAGCCAGGGTGCTGGCATAGTCCCGTTCCTCCTCGGAGGCCGTCTCATAGGCCACCGCCTCCAGTACATGCTCCGGGCTGTCGTAGCCCGCCAGGATGCTGGCCACTGCCGGTCGGGTCAAAGCGTAGTGGATACACTGTACCGGGGTCAGCGCCACACCGAAGGGAGAGGTACTCGCGGAAAACAGCCGCCCACCGGCATATCCCTTCATCACGGTGATCCCCACACCTCTCTGTTCACACAGCTTATAGAGCTCGGCACGGTCCGGGTGAATGCCGCCCAGCCCCTCCAGGTAGTGCTCCGCGGAAAAATAGTCGTTCATATCCTCGCTGGCAGGAAGCAGATCGAACGCAGGGTTGATGCTGAACAAGAGCATCTCGATCTCCCCGCTCAGGGCGGCCAGGATGCCCACCTTGGGATTGTGGGTGCTCAGGCCAATGTGGCGGATGATCCCCTTGGCCTTTTGTTCCTTCACATAAGCCAGGAACTCTCCCTCCATAATGCGGTGGAACTCAGCCTCCTCGTCTACAAAGTGGATCATACCCAGATCAATGTAGTCGGTCCCCAGCCGGCTGAGCAAGTCCTCAAAGGCTGGCTTCACCTTGTCCATGTCCCGGGTTCGGACATATTGACCGTTCTGCCAGGTGGCACCGAAGTGCCCCTGGATGATCCAGCGCTCCCTCTTCCCAGCGATGGCTGCTCCAATGTTGGAGCGCACATTGGGCTCCGGCATCCAGCAGTCCAGGATGTTGATTTCCTGAGCCTCACAGCAATTGATCACTGCCCTGACTTCCTCCGCACTGTGACGCTCCAGCCACTCCGCTCCCAGTCCGATTTCGCTGACTGTCAGCCCTGTTTTCCCCAACGCCCGATATCGCATAGAAACGCTCCTCCCCTAGTCCAAAAATTTTGTTCTGATGCCCCTTTGGCCTAGTCAGTATGTATCTTTATCTTACCATACTTTCTCAGCTGGTCAATGCCACTGCGTTTGAATAACTCTTTGACCGGCTGTCCTCATAATTTGAGTCTGTTATCTGGCTATCGTCTATCAAACGAAGGCAAAGCAGAACATGCCGAAAGCACATTTCAATCCGGATCGCTCAGGAAGCAAATTCTTTCTCCATAATATGTTGAAAACTGTTATGCCTGCTGTGTGGATTTCTTCGATTCTTTGGTTTTTGGTTTGATGTTGTTCTATGCTTGGGGGTGTTTCAGAGCGAATCATCAAGCCGATTCCCCGAGTATGAGCGTCAGCGTAGGCTCATCAATGGCCGTATATCCCTCAACAATCTCAAGTCCGAACTCAATTTCCCGAATATCAGAAGCAGAAGAAATCTGGTTATCTGCCAGCGAAGACTCCCATAACTTTATCTCGATGACAGCCGACTGTCCGTCTTCCAGTTCCTGGCCGTAATATGAGTAATCAGTCATAAATCCGTTTACCGAGAGTGAATCGTACACATCGTGAATAGTGCGCGTCTTCCCGCTGTTGTTTTCTGCCAACAGGAACACATGCAAATCTGAGCTGTAATCGGAAGGGTCCTTTACAATGTCCTTGAACATGATTGTCAGCCCATTGCTGTTGTAGACCTCGGTACCTGTCTCATCGAAAGAGACATTCACATCGGGGACAACAATTTCTACCGGGGTCTCCGCCGCGATTTCGATGCCGTCCGCATTACACTGCTCCAAAGAGAGGGAGACCGCACCCACCTGAGTGATGCCATATACATTCCAATAGGGAGAGGCCAGCACATCCGAGAGATCTACATCCACAATGCAGCGTTTACCGGGATTGATGGCATTGCTAGACCATGTGGAGCTGTTCACCAGCAAACCATTGATAGCAATATCCGATGTGGACAAATATACCACGCTGCCCGTGGTGTTCTCTAACTCCAGCAAAAGAGCAGTTTCTCTTTCACGGTTGGTCATGACACCACTGGAGAGCAGCTTTACCCCGTTTTTGTCATAGAGAGCGTCCTGTGAGAAATGTACCATTTCATATCCATAGGTATTCATGGCGGCACCGCTGGTAATGGTATTCTGATAATGGTCCGTGCCGTAGTCGTGGGTCTCAGCGACAGAGGTCTTGAGCTGGCAGGGGCCTGTGTAGGTGGTGTTGTAGTCGTCATCTGTCATGCTGACGCCGATCTCCATATCTGCAATCTCATCGATACCGTAAAGCATCAGGGCGTCGTAATTGAAGCGGATGGAAGCATTGGCTTTCTTTCCGTTGGCTACATCGCAGTTCAGATAGCCGCCATCTATCATGTACCCGTTGATGGAGTTGCAGTTGTAGCCCAGAGAACCGCTGACAAAGGACAGATTCTTACCGCTATTGTTTTCAATGGTAAGGTTCAGGTCAGCAGAATATGCCGTATAGGTCAGGCCTGTGGCGGTGATCTTCACGCCACCCTCGTCTGTCAGAACCGTCTCGGCAAGGATAGCATCCGTATGGAACCGGCCCATGGTTTTATCGGTTTGCGCGGAGAGGTCCGGGATGGAAGCGCTTTCCGTCGTGGGAGGTTCGTCCGCGGGGCCGCCACAGGCCGGCAAAATGATCAGCAAGGCAAAGGCTAGCAGTACAGACAGGATTTTCTTTTTCATGAGAGATCCTCCTTTTGTATAAATGGTTGGGATGCGATATTCGGAAAGCCGCTGGACTGTTATAGTGCGGCGATGTATGTTTTTGCCTGTTGGATTATCTCGTGCAGTTGACTATGCTGTCTCTCTAATTTTTCTATTTGAATCTGAAGAGCTGTCTTTTTCTCACAAGTGGGCGCATCGAGAAGGCTTTTGATCTCCTTGAGTTGAAATCCAAGCTGTTGGTAAAACCGGATTAACCGGATCTGCTCCACCTCCGTTTCATCATAAAGGAGATGCCCATATTTATTTCTCCCAGAAGGAGCTACCAACCCTGCGTTCTCGTAACCCTGAATAACCCTCCGCGAAAGTTCCAGTTGGGCGCATACCTGGCGCAGCGTCTGTTGCATTTTCATTTCCTCCTCACCGTAAAACTGCACGCCGCGTGCAGTCAAGGACTTTTGTGCGAAAATCGCATCCCGCAACAGCGCTTGTAATTTTCGCGTGGTGAGCTGAAGAATTAAGGCAAAATAAGACAGGCCCTCTGAATCAAAATGTTTCAGAGGGCCTGTTCTTTGTATGGTGTATGGTGTCATAAAAATTGATATGTGCATCTCTCAGAAAAAACTTGTGCACTTTTCGATGCAGAGGTACAATTTATCAAACTGAAATCTGTAACTGTATTCCTTCTGCGGTGTCCAGCTCCATATCCTAAATGCTCTAAGTCTTGGTCAAAACGCTCCTGCTGACCACATGCAAGACCACAGACAGGGGCGGAACATGCGGAAACATGAGTGTGATGGCGGGCGGCTATGGCAATGATCAGTTTTCCTGCTACTGGGCTCCCGATAACTGATGGCAGCTGCAAAATACTGGTTTAAACCGCATACTGCAGTACCTGCTGCCATGAGCCACGACGAGCTGGAGTTTGCCCTCCCCTGCCCCGTTTCTACGGAAAAAGCTATGGAAGTGGCATTGGAACAGTACGGCTTCTGCCCGGACATTGTGGATCAGGAACCGGAAGATGCCACCGTGGGCGCTCTGGCAGATATGCTGCGGCAGTCCACCGTCTGGTACTTCTGGTGGGACTGATGAAACCAAAACACAGCCTATCAATAAAGAAATATTTTACGCAGAGCGGCGTATTGAAACATTCCGAGGTGATACACATTGCTGTTTCATAAATTTGTCTCCCAGGAAGAAAGAAGAGCATTTGGTGGTTCTGATTTTATTGAACTGCAATACTGTCGGTTGCCTCACAGTTCCAAACTCAGAAACATTATTTCAGTGGATGCTATTTCTCATTGGAAATTGGATTCTCTCTATGTATCTGGGGATGATATGGACGTCTTTTTTTCAAACTATCATACGATCTTCGATCATGGGATCTACAACAATGGAAAAAGCGGTGTTATTGACGTATTCGGACTAAACTATTATCCGCCGGAATCGACAGCTCTCATAGTGGAACGAGTGAAAGAGAACCATCCTTTGGACTATGAGCCGTTGCTGCAGTGGTTAAATGATGCTAAACATTGCAATGGATTTTATGTTTTAGGAGTATAGCAGCTTTTAAATTGCTGAAGAGATATCAGTAAAAGAGAACTTCCGCAAAATATGAAGGCAAGCTTCCTCAATACCTTATGTGGATGACCGCTTCTATTTTTTCAGGTTAGAAGTCCTGCAAACTACTCTTTAAAAACGGTGTTCATGCTGAACAAGGGATAAAAGATCTTCCCACAAGAAAAGCCGCCATTATTGGCGGCTTTTCTGCTTCACAAAGTTGTTTTCATAGACTTCCCTTTACAATTCAGGATACTCCAACCCCCACTGACTCCGGATACTGTCCATCAGCTTCATCATAGTAACAGACATCTCATGGGGTGCATCAGGACATTGCGTCCAGCCCTTGGAGATAGCCTCCACACAGGCAGCCAATTCATACTCAAAACCTGTCACCTGCGGCGGACAAAGCGTCTCCTCCAGCAGCTGATGGTCGGTATCATAGATACGCAAATACTCATAATTATTGACATTGCCCACTTCTGCATAGCCTTTTTCGCCGTAAACAACACCCCGGCGGTCCGTAGGACAGACGACACTGCTGAAGATAGAGGCTTGAGCACCGGAGGCATAGGTGAGCACAATATTTTCAAATTTATCGACTCCAGTTTCGCTGAGGCTTGCAGACGAGCAGATCTCTGTTACCTCGTCCCCCAGGATCAAGGAAGCAAAGGTCAGGGGATAAATTCCTACATCCAGCAGGGCGCCGCCGCCCAGACTGCGGTCGTGGAGCCGCTCTCTGTGGTAGACGGGATAACCCAAATTGGCCGTGAGACTATGAATCTTTCCGATCTTGTCACTGGTAGCAAACTCCCGAAGCGTTTTTGCCATGGGCATATAGCGCGGCCAAATGGCTTCCGCCAGCAAAAGCTCTTTCTCCTGAGCCAAGGCAGTGACACGTCTGGCCTGATCCGCGTTAATCGTAAAGGACTTTTCACACAAAACGTGCTTTCCCGCCCGCAGACATTGTTCTATTTGAGAGGCGTGGAATACATGGGGCGTTGCAATATACACCAGATCCACGGCAGGGTCGGCCAGCATCTCATCGTAGGAGCCGTAGGCTTTACAAAAGCCGTACTTGTCCGCCAGATTTTGGGCTCGAGACAGATCCCGGGACGCTACTGCATAGCCGTTGACAATGTCTGTTTTTTGCACAGTCTCCCCCATACGCTGGGCAATGCTTCCCGCTCCCATAATTGCAAAATTATATTTCACACCAATTACCTCCTCTTTCCATTTGTTCGTCAAAATGCTCAGACCCTATTGATTGTTTATATTATAGCAAGAATAAAAACCTGTGCAAGAAAAATCCAGATTGTCTGTTCTGCTAAAATTTAAGGTCCTTGTTCTTTCAAGGCGTGTAATAAAACGGCCCAGCCTATGAATTACCATAGCCTGGGCCGTTTTGTTATCCTATTTAATTTATATCAAATACCCATTTTTCAACAATTTACTTTATATGAGCTCAGATTTACATACAAAAACTTGTTCTCACTCAGTGCAATCGCGAAGAGCTCCGCTTCGGACCGCAGCATTGGCTACGGCCTTGGATACCGCCTCGGTGACTCGAGGATCAAAGGCAGAAGGAATAATATATTCCGGATTGAGCTCCTCCTCCCTCACCACGCCGGCAATCGCCTTAGCGGCGGCCATTTTCATCTCATAGTTGATATCCCGGGCACCCACATCCAGCGCACCGCGAAAGATGCCAGGAAAGGCCAGAACATTATTGACCTGATTTGGATAATCGCTGCGGCCGGTACCCATAACCTTGACCCCAGCTTCAATCGCAGTTTGATATTCAATCTCCGGAGTTGGGTTGGCCATAGCGAAGACGATGGGATCCTTAGCCATTGTTTTCACCATCTCAGGAGTCAGTACATTTGGCACAGACACTCCAATGAACACATCTGCACCCACAACTGCATCAGCCAGAGTGCCGTTTTTGCCCTCCAGGTTAGTGACCTCACAAAGCTCCGCCTTGTGTCCGGACACACCCGCAGGACGGGTTTTGCTCAGAATTCCGTTCTCATCACAGGCAATGACATGCTTTACCCCAGCAAACATGATCATTTTTATGATGGCCGTTCCAGCGGCGCCGGGGCCGTTAAGGACAACCTTCAGATCCTCCATCTTTTTACCTGTCAGCTTAGCCGCATTCATCAGACCAGCAGTTACCACAATAGCTGTGCCGTGCTGGTCATCATGGAACACGGGGATATCCAGTTCCTCCTCCAGGCGCTTTTCAATCTCAAAACACCGTGGAGATGCGATATCCTCCAGATTAATGCCGCCGAAGGTGGGGGCCAGATAGCGGACTGTCTTAATGATCTCCTCAGTATCCTGGGTATCCAGACAGATGGGAAAGGCATCCACGCCGCCGAACTGTTTAAAGAGGATACTCTTGCCCTCCATAACGGGCATAGCGGCCTCAGGCCCGATATTGCCCAAACCAAGTACCGCACTGCCATCGGAAACCACGGCCACCAAGTTACCCTTTGCCGTATAACGATAGACATTTTCCTTCTTCTCATGGATACGGCGACAGGGCTCTGCCACTCCAGGCGTATAGGCAGTGCTCAGATCATCACGGTTTCCCAGCGAAACCTTGCTTTGGATGGAAATCTTACCCTTTGCCTCCTCGTGCATCTTTAATGCTCGTTCATTATAATTCATTATCGCCCCTTCTTTCCCTGTCCTGCCAGGGCAAGCACCGTCTCAAAGATGACCTTAAGGCGTGGCTCAACCGTGGCAATCTGCATCGTTTCATTTTTGCTGTGGGCACCGTCACCCACGGGACCTACGCCGTCGACCACGGCACTGCCTGCAAAGGCGGCGAAATTTCCATCTGAGCCGCCGCCCGTCTTTACCCACTTCATCTCTACGCCGTGTTTCGCGCCTTTCTCGTTCATCAGGCGTATCACAGCTTCCGTTCTCTCATTTCTGCGCATGGGGGGGCGATAACCCTCCCGCTTTATGCGGACGGTGGTACGAGGGTCACGAGGATGAGCCACAAAGTTCTGGAAGGCAGACTCAATCTTGTAGTACTCCTCCATAGAGTCAAAGCGCACATCTACCATGGCCTCCGCATAATCACAGACTACATTAGCGGAGGTTCCTCCAGAGATTTTCCCCACATTGACGCTGGTCCCAATCTCGTAGTGGTTGAGCGCCTCCATTTGCAGCGTGATATACGCCAGTTCGTTGATGGCACTTGCCCCGTCCTGAGGTGCAATACCCGCATGTGCAGACACGCCGTGGACCTCAAAGTGAAAACGGGCCAGCCCTTTCCGTTCGCTGACATAGGCCCCATTTTTCCGCCCGGGTTCCATCACAACACAGACGTCAGATATGGCCGCCAGTTCCTGAATCCGGTCTTGGGAGTGGAGAGAGGATATCTCTTCATCACTGTTTAAGCAAACGCCAAAACTCAGGTCCGCCTGCTGTTCCACCAGATTTTTGACCAAATAGTAGGTGGATAACAGCCCTGCCTTCATATCCGCCACGCCCGGTCCATAGGCCGTGCCATTCTCCATTCGAAACGGGCGATGCTCTGCCTCCCCTTCCGGAAATACCGTATCCATGTGGCCCATCAGCAGCACATCCATGCGGGGCGTCTCCGGGCGGTTTCGAATTTCCAGTATGGGGCCGTTCGCCCCATCCGTTCTGATTCGCCTGACCTGGAGACCCAGCGATGTATACTTGCCCTCAAAATAGTCGGCAATCTGATCCGGGCCTCCAGGGACCCGGCTTCCGCTGTCAATATTGACCAGCTTTTCAAGCTCATTCAAATACTCATTCAAATCAAAGTTCAGCATAGCAGCTCCTTACATTCAGAAGAACAGGAAGGTGGAGGCCATCAAGGCGATCAGTGCGCCTACCATAGGGATAGCAGTGCGCTTTACAACATCCATGGAAAACACACCAGCGCCATCGCTGACAACCACAATCACAGAAGTGATGGGAGACAGGCAGCGGGCAATACCACTTCCCAACTGCATAGGCATGATCATCAGCACAGCAGGCGCACCGAAGGCAGTGGCCACGGTGGGAGCCAGCGCAACGAAGGCGTAGAACGGTGCGTTGCCGGACCCCATAACAATGGAACACACGGTAATAATAAGTACCATCACAATGGTCATGGGAATAGGGCCAAATCCGGTCTCCTTACAGGCGTCAATGATGATATCAATGGCGCCGATAGACATCAGCCCCTTTGCAAAAATCTCGCCGGAAACAATCAGAGTGACAATCGTGGCAAATTGACTGCCCATACCGTCAAAGAAAATTTGAATACTCTTAAAAACTTCCTTGACATCACGCTTGCGGATAAGCTCAAAAATCAAAGCAATGGTAACGCCCAGCAGCATAGCGGTGATGACATTCATTTGGATCCAGCTGATCACCAATTTACTAAACACAAACAGGAAGATAAGGGGCAGCAAAGGTAAAATGGCGTAGATCTTGGGTACATCCTCATGCTTTTTACTGTCAATCTCTACTCTCTCTCCGGAGAGATCCATCTTGCGATCCAAGGTCTTCTGGACAAAATAATGGAGCACCGCTATGGTCACGACTACAACGGCTGCAACAGGCATTTGATACTGGATAAAGTACTCCATGGGCTCCATACCGGCAGTCAGAGCAGCCTGGTTAGACGCACCGGAGGCAGGACCCAGGTCTAAGCAGGAGGCAGTACCCACAAGGGCAGCAGCAGCGACACGGCTGACCCCCAGCTCTACCAGCACAGGATACAATGTAGCCATGAGCAGAACACTCAACCCCGCGGCACTGGGGATAAAAATATTTAAGAACTGGCCGACTACATAACTCAAAGACAGTACCAGGTAGGGGGCATTCAATCGTTTCAGGGGATTGATACAGATGCTGACCATCGCAGAGCTGGCACCGATCTTGTCCATGTAGATGGCAAAACCGCCAACCGCCATGATAATAAGTCCGGTACCGGATGCATCGTCGGCAAAAATAGTCTTGATGTACTCAAAGATGTCGAAAAGCCAGAATCCAGTCCGATCGGCCTCCGCAAGGATATCGCCGGTGTTGAACAGCGACGCCAGAACCATGAGCAGAATACCGCCTGTCAACAGGACTGTCTGGGGCTTGTATTTTTTTAGAATAAAGAAGCCGACGGCCAGCGTAACAATCAGTGCCGCGAGAATACTAAACATAATAAGCTCCTCCCGTTTTCTCATTTAAGGCTAAATTAAAGACGTCTTTGTTAGCGGCATTATATGCCCATATTTCCTGTAAAGTCAATACATATTATTTTTTTCTCCGAAGATAACAAAATATAAGTCCTTAATTTAGCCATAAATAACAGGACCATTTACCAGCAGTTGAAAAACACTCTTCCTGCCGGAAAAGTTCAAAAAATGCCCGTCTATTCTTGTGAACCTCTCCCCTTCCATGCTCAAATCTTATCTGTTTTTCCAATTTCTCCGACAACGAGCCGTTGATTTTGCTGCCTGATTTTGATATGATTTGATGATACTATATGAAAGGAAGTCTCTATGAAGATCGCGATTCTCTCCACAGAGTACCTGAAAGATTATCTACAGAAAGCGGTTCAGGAACTGGATCTGAACTGCGAAACAGAGATTTTTATTTTTTATAACTATGTCCATATCGTAGACCTGTATCGGCAGCTGGAAAATCAGTTTGATGGATTTGTAACCACTGGTCCTGTTCCAATGCAGACCATCCGAAAAAGCGTGCCAAATTGTAAGCCACTCCGTTTTTTTCTCTGCTCTGAAAGCAACTATTATAAGACCTTCTTTGAGGTCATCTATCGCTATCAGGACTGGAATTTTGAGAAAGGGTATTTTGATTTCTGTGATTATCTGTGTCCCGACCAAGAACAGTCTCTAGTCCAATACTTAAAAGACGGCACCTTCAAAGAATGGCTGGACCGAAACAACGAGTACATGGCCAACATGACTGTCCCCGATATGCAGCGTTCCACGGCAAAAAAGTTAAAAAAGCACATTGATCTATGGAATTCAGGCAAAATTGAATACTCTCTCTCCCGCATGAGTCCCATCATGCCGGATATCTTGGACGCGGGAGTAAACTGCTACTACATCTCCTTCAGCTATGACGATATTCTCCTCTGCTTCCGGCAAGTCATGCAGGACATCCTGGAGGGCGAACTAAAGGAGACTCAGCCAGCCTCGATCGAAGTGGTTCCGCTCCAGGCGGAGGAAGATGACCTGGCACGCCTGCGCCGGTTACTGAACGCATTTAACAAAAAATTTTCCTGCGACTTCATCATCAATCCGACACGGAGCGGATTTCGAATTTCGACCACATACCGTCTGGTTGACAAGCTTACCGATGGCATGACGCTTTGCCATTTGAGAGAGTATTTGTCTGGCGCGGGAGAGGATGGTCTTGCCATTGGCTACGGTCTTGGACGGGAGCTGCCCCAGGCGGAGGCTAACGCTATTGATGCCGCCCGGGAGTCTCGCATTGGCGGATACAAGCACAGCTATGTATTTTGCGAAGACCGCCGCCAGATTGGCCTGTTCGGAGCAGGCAATGATCTGTCCATCCAAGGTCCTGTTACTCCATATATGCGGGAAATCGCCGACCGCACCGGCCTGTCTACTCTTACCGTGCAAAAACTAATTGCTGCCTTTCGCATTACAGGTACAGAGGAAGTTACAACTCTGGACTTGTCCCGCACCCTTCACATTACCATCCGGAGCGTTAACCGTCTGCTCTCTACATTGGTGAAATGTAATTTGGCGGAGCCTCTCTACGTGCGCCAAACAAATACAAAGGGGCGTCCCAGCACGGTCTATCGCATCCTGCTTAAGGAGAAATAAGCGGCCTTTGTACCAAATTTATAATCCCCTCACTCTCCAGTTGTTGAGTGAGGGGATTTTTGTTGTTTACTCGCCGCAATCTACACTTTTACTAACTATTTGAGGCACCGTATGCTGCTTTAAATGTGGTAATCATAAAGGAAAAACTCAAATTTTTCTGTCTGTCCCCCTATCTCCATACTGCATTCCTTCGCTCCCTTCCTTCTCATTCCCTGATGCTCATAGAACCCATAGTTGCAGCTGGTATCTGTAAACAGGTAAAACGAAGAAATCTTTTGTGCCTTCATATACTCTATCGCTCTTTGAAATAGCATCTTTCCGATTCCAATCCCCCGGCAGCTCCTGCTGACAGCAAAAAACGCCAACTCTCCATCATAGGGCTTGCTTTCACTTAGCAGATCCCGATCAATTTTGTCCACCTCCCAAAAGGCACGAAAAACAGCACGCCCTTCTTGTGAGCTCAAGAGAGAAACAACAGAAAACCCCAAATTCAGACGCAGGCGAAGCGGACAGCGGCGTGCTGCAATTTTTTTAGCCATAATGATTCCAACCGGCGTATCCTTCATAAGAGCAACCTGCGTATAAGTTTGATCCGCCAAGCAACTGTCCAAATATACCCTCGCCAGTTTTTTCGCTGTCTTCTGGGAACAAAACCGATCATAATTCCAGGTCTCACGAATGATCTGTTCCAAGGCAGGACGATCCGTTTTTTGAAATTCTCTCAAAAAAATTAATTGATTCATCATTTCACTCCAGACTAAAGCGGCTTATTTTCTCAACGCCACCGCAGGTTCCGTTCGAATTAGACGTATACTGGACAAACTGCTCAGGAGAAGCACAATTGCAAATGCCGCAGCTAACGAGATAACTGTCGAGATAGCCGAAACGGCCAATGGAAAATGAAAAATGTTTGCAAGCAGGAAACTGATGACCAACAGCGCTATATCAAGCACAGCCGTCAAAGCTGCCAGCAAAAAATTTTCCAAGTGAAGCATATTTACAATTTGCTTACGGCTATATCCCAATGCAGACAGCAACCCAACCTCATGGTAGCGAGTCGATTGCAGCTTAAATAAAAGTACAGCAGCCAAAAACAGCCCGATAACCAGGATCAAAGTCGAAATGATTTGAAAGAGCTGATTTAACCTCTGAAAGGTATTCTGCAAGGCCGCCACTTCTTCTGCAGCAGTTTCCGCCTGAATTCCTCGTAGTTTCAAACTATTGGTTACTGCCACAACATCGGCAAAATTTCCAACATCATAACTGATAGAGTAACTATATTGCCCAGATGGAATATTCCGGTAGAACTGCTGCTCTATATCTGAGCTTACAAAAAAATCATCATATCCAGCATTGCAAATTCCGCTGACCGTCAAAATATAAGATGTTTCGTCCAGTTTTAATGTAACTGTCTTTCCTAAGAGGTTTTGAATGTTGGAATCAAATTTTTTGGCAAGACTGGGAGTTAGAACGATCTCTTTCCTTCCTTCTCGCGGCATTACGCCATATGAGAGGCTCTCAGTCGCTTTCGGCATCGGGTATTTCTCGGCCATAGTTTCTGTTTTGTTCCCGATAGTCAGAGAAATATCTTTCAATTTGTATTGGTAATATGCGTTTACAATACGCTCATCGCTGCGTAAATACTCCAGGATTGTCCCATCATCCATTCCCTTGATATAGCCGTTGTTAAAGGCTGTGTTCTTTTCCTGAAACGCAAGGATGGACCGTTCCATCACATTGTCAAAAGACAATGAAAACAGGAAGGCCAGCAAACCGATGGAAACCGCAATTGCCGCCGCAAAATAGCGTCCAAAATGCACCCGAAGATTTTTCTTGGCTTGAGCAGCAAGAGACCCGGACTGCTCCGTTCCAATTTGGAGAGATTGGCCTGCGGTGCGTTCTGGATTAGGCCCTTCTGACACAATCTTTCGATTCTGGATGTGGATAATTTCATCGGCAAAATCGCAGATTTTTGCATCATGCGTAATAACTACAACCAACCGTTCCTCGGATAATTCCCGCAGAAGTTCCATAATCTCGTTAGATGTGGTTCTGTCCAACGCTCCAGTAGGCTCATCCGCTAAGATAATTTGTGGATTGCCCATCAACGCCCGCGCAATTGCTGCACGCTGTTTCTGACCTCCGGAGAGTGTCTCCACTTTCTGATCCCGTTTGGATGCCAGTCCCACTCGTTCCAAAAGAGCCAGTGCTTTCTGCTTTGTTTCCTCTGAAGTAATATTATCGGGCATGGCCAGGCACACATTTTCCAGCACCGTGTATCCGGTAAGCAGATGATAATTTTGAAATACAAAACCAATATTGTCACGGCGATAGCGGCACAAAGCGTCAGCGTCCATTTTGTGCAGCGGAACATTACCCACTACAATTTCGCCGGTATAATCTGTATCAAACCCTGCCACCAGATTGAGCAGCGTGGTTTTCCCACCGCCAGATGCACCCATCAGGCAAACAACTCCGTGTTCTGGAAATGCATAATTTGCTTGATCCAGGATGACAGCATCACCATACCGTTTTGTTACATCGCAAAGTTGAATCATTCTTAGTGCTCTCCTGTTTTCAAAATAGTGGAAGCCTTCACCGCCGCAGCGACTCCCCCTGTAAGCAGCCAGCCAAGCAGCGCGGACAAAAGGATCAGTACAGCACCGACGCCAAGCATTCTGCCATTCATTAGGCTTACATTCCAAAATGCATTCGTTCCCAAACTTAACAGCGGAGAGGCACACAGGAATATTACGATTGAACCGATTCCAAGCATGAGATATTCCGCGCTTGTGATACCCATAAGATGAGTTTTTCTATATCCACTGACCTGAAAGATGGCATACTCTCTGCGTCGACTCATAGCCGTCACCAGTGCAACCGCCAAGTCTACTACAATAGCCAACACACTAATTACTACCACGGCCGAACCGGACTGCTGAGTCGTCTGCTGATTGAGTCGTACCATATCCTCCACCAGCTCAAAACGCCCCAGCGGAACAATGCCTTCCGCATTCAGTTCATCTTTAATCGCAATCATATCCGCAGGTGTTTTAGCACGGATCACAAAATTGCTTTCACCGCTGGTGATTTTCGCTTGGGTACGCATATCATCCAAAGCACTTTTACTGAAGAAGAACGCATCATCTACCGTGTAAGACATAATTTGATTTCCATAATCATATCGCACTGTGGTATCCATCACGCCTACAATTTTTGCTTGGATCGATACCGGCATGGAGACTGGTTCTCCGCTATCCCAGTTGTAAATGCTGCCGGAAAACTTCACACTTTTCCCTAGCGATTCTTCTGCAGAAAGTCCCAACCGCGCAGCAAAGCTCTCGGGAATCACAATTTCTTTTCCGCTTCCCATCGGCATAGTACCCGCCACCAACTTATCGGCATGGGGAACGGAACTGCTGCTCTCCACTTTATACGTTTGGCCATCCACGGTCACTGAGATATCTTGGTATGCCTGCGTAAAAACAATGTGAGAGACTCGGTTGTCATGTAGATAGCGATCATAAAGACCATCAATGTTCTGATCTACATCAGCAGATGGTTCGTCACTACTTTGTCCGTCTGTACCGCCTGCACTGGTAAAGCTCCCCACTACACTGACATCCAGGATGCTTTCGCCATAAGTATCATACAATTTTTGAAATGCTTCTTGTCCACTGTCTGTGATTACTCCGCTTACACTCACCAACAGCAGCGTTGCGGAAACCATCAACGCAAGAACAGATGATAATGAACGTCCCACGTTACTTTTTATCCCGCTCCAAGATAAAATACATACACTTTTCGGGGAAAGGCGATGGAATTTACCAAGCTTTACAGCTCCGGAAGCAGCATCCGGTGTCTCAGGGGCTGAAATCAATTCTCCTTTATCCAGTTCATACACCTTGTCACTTGGACGGATCAGAGAAGTATCATGAGTCACCACAATGACCGTCCTCTTTTTTGCGATTGTCCGCAGAAGATCCATAATGACTTTGGCCGATTTTTCATCCAACGCACTGGTTGGTTCGTCAGCCAAAATAACGTTGGGGCTTTTGACCAGTTCCCGTGCTATGGCTACACGCTGCTTTTGGCCACCAGATAATTTGCGGACTTTCTGATCGGCCAGCTCTTCTATACGAAGTTCACGCAAAATCTTTCGAGCTATCAGCTTATCTGGCTGTTTTTTCAGATATAGGGGAAGCATCACATTTTCCAGCACAGTATGATCCTCCAGAAGATTAAAATCTTGCCAGATTAATCCAAACTGCTGGTTATAACAGCAACTTTTTTCTTGTGCAGTCAACTTTTTTAAATCCTGACCACAATAAACCGCCTGTCCATCATATTCTTGCTCCATGCCGGTCAAAATCTTAAGCAGAGTGGTTTTTCCGCTGCCCGACGCCCCCACCAGAAAGTTCAGCCCCTTTCCAATGGAAAGTGAAACATCCCGCAGTGCATATTCGCCATGAAACTGTTTTGATACGTGCTTAACTTCAAACATCTACTGTCTCCTTATTTTTTCAAAAACTCGTTGGCCTCTTCCATCAATTCGTCATAAGTCATGTTGCTGTCAATTTCCTGCATCCGGGAAAGGATCTGCTCATCTGTCAAAGAAACGAGCGTACAGGAAGTTTGAAGCTGGCCACGGCTGTTTGTGCGCGTGGAAATCGGATCGCCAGGATGGGGCTTGGGATTCATCTGGGCATAATCCTCTTTGTTTTTCTCATAGTGCGTTCCATCAAAGAAGTCCATGATCCCCTCATATCGCTGCGCCATCTCATCATTCCATATGAGATTGTCAAAGTGCAGCTCGGCCGTCATTTTCGCAGCCGTTTCCGGATGCTTTTCACCATCCATCACCACACCGATCATCTTATATCCGTTTTCTTTTGCATCAGGAAGCAATCTTTCCAACTGTGCCAAGGCTTCCCTACTGTTCTCATTGTCAGTCTCCCAAAACAGCAGCCAGACCCCTCGCTCGCTACCATTAAAAATTTCGTTTGTGACAGAGTTTCCCTTTGTATCTACTGTGGTAAAACTCATATCTTCTGTTTCATCAAAACCTTCCGCCTTCATTACAGGAACACCTTCCGCTCCCACCTGCTTGCCAGGACAAATGTCCTCATTCTGCGGCGCAGACAAATTTCCGCATCCTGCAAGAGAAAGAACGGTCAGGAATGCTGCTGCAAATGCAGGAAATCGTTTCATATAGACTACCTCGATTCTTTAGGATAAGTGCAGTCTATCAAAACTGACATAAAATCCATGTTAAGCACAGTAAAAGGCCCGGATCATCTTGAGAAATGATCCGGGCCTTTTAAGTTAGGGTAAATGGACGGTAAAGCAGCTTCCACCTTCCGGAATTAAACTTGCTTCAATGGTCCCTCCATGTTGTTCGACGATTGCCTTAGCTGTAGCAAGTCCAAGTCCAGCCCCTCCCATTTGACGTGAACGCGACTTGTCTACCCGATAGAACGGTTCAAAAATCAATTCCAATGCTTCTTCTGGAATGCCTATCCCTGTATCTGATATGCCCACGACCGGTCCTGGTGATAGGGTAATGCATACACTGCCATTAGGGCGATTATACTTGATTGCATTTTCCACCAGATTAAAAAACACTCTACCTAACAACAACCGGTTCCCGACCGTATACTCTTCGCTTCCTTTGAGAAAAACATTTACTTGCTTTGTCTCGGCAAGAGGAGAAAGGTCCTTCGTTACTTGCTTTAGAAGCTCATACACAGGGATGCGTTCCCTCTCTGTCACCCCATCCAAGTTTGTCAACTCCAAAAGCTCTTGTACCAGATCAGACAAACGCCTGGTCTGTACCAATACGCCCTCAATCAGCTTGTCATAGTCCTGCTGATCATGTTCCGCATGCTTTCTAAATACGTCTACTTTCGTTCTTAAAACAGTCAGCGGAGTGCGCAATTCATGGGCTGTACTTTGGGCAAAGCGCCGCTGCATGGCAAATGCCTGGTCCAATTTACTCGACATCTGATTGAAAGACTCCGTCAATTCAGCAACCTCATCCCGGCTTTGAGGGACGGGAATCTGCTGGGATAAATTGTTGGCTGTACAGGATTTCATCCGGCTGCTCAAGGCTTTTAGCGGCTTTAGTGCGCGGCCGACCATAAACCAGGTGATACCGCCTCCGGCGGCAATCACAAGCAGCATATAGGCAATGCTTGTCTGGAAAAAATCCGTCCTTGCTTGTTGGGATTCCACAGAAGGAGACAGTTCAGCACCGCCGGTCGACAAAGCAGAAAATGATTCTTCACTCCCTACTTCAACTGCGGGCAATACCACAGTAGCTTCAATCACATCTGCCATGTTGTTGGCATTGAAATTTAATATAAACGTTAATCCAATGCAGCAAATAGAAAGCAAAAAAACGCTCATACCGGTCAAGCGCATCTGTAAGGAGAGCTTTTTCACATCGTATCCTCCCGTCTAAGACAATACCCCTGTCCAATCCGGGTTACAATCGGATCATAGGCTAATGCCTGCTTCAGCTTTTTCCGCAACGTAGCAATATGAACCCGAACCGCATTGCTGAAACTGTCAATCTCCATATTCCAGATATGTTCCATCAGTTCTTCCTGGCTAATCACCTTTGTCGGGTGGAGCATAAAATACTCTAGAATTGACAGTTCTTTTTTGGTTAAGGGAATCTGCTCTCCGTTTACACAAGCAATCCGCTTTGCAGTATCCAAGGAAATTGCATTCCAAACCAACACGGTATTTTCCTGCACAAAGCTTCGACGAAGCAAACTTCGGATACGTGCTTCCAGTTCTTCAAACGCAAAGGGCTTTGCCAGATAGTCATTGGCTCCATTGTCCAACCCCTGCACCTTATCCGACACACTGCCTCGAGCAGACAAAATCAACACTTTGAGCTCCTGATTGACTTTGCGAACCTCCCGCAGCACATCCATCCCATCCATTCCCGGCAGGTTTAAATCCAGTACAGCCAAATCATAGGTTTCCACCGCGAGCAGTTCGTGGGCAACTTTACCATCATAACAGCGGTCCACCGCATAGCCATCCAATTCCAGCCCTTCCGCAATGGTATCGCAAAGCTCAGCCTCATCTTCCACAATTAAAATTCGCATGGTACACCTCCTGCTGTAAGCAGTATAGCACAACAAGATAAAGTTTGTGTTAAGGTGTGATCTTTACTTAACACGGATTTTAACTTTGGTCTGATAGACTGTCCCCAAACAAAGGAAAGTGAGGATTCGCTATGCAGTACAAAAAGCGCTGCTCCCTCCTGATGGCCGGATTACTTATGGTCGCCATGGCGGGATGCAGTTCTAGTCCCTCAGAGGAGGAAATTATGTCTGCCCTGGAAAAGGGGACAATTACAGTAGAAGATGCCAAATCCAAAGGTTGGATTGATGATGCATGGATCGAGAAGCATTTTGAACCAGTGGAAGCAAAGTCCAAAATCTATCTTTTTGACCCCTTTGACACCACTTATCTGGACGGTACCCCAGCCTCTTCCCAACTCATTGAAGGAACTATGTGCCTGGTTTTCTTTAACAGCACCGTGGACGGCAGTATAGATACACTCAAAGAAATCAGTAAGATCTCGGAGCAAATGAAGCAATTAGGCGTTCCCGTGCTTGCTATCATTACCGACCATGACGTTGATGCAGCTCGTGCGTCACTGCCGGAGCTGAAATTTCCTGTTATCGTTTATAACGAAGAAATGGAGAAATCTTTTGATTTTTACAAAGACTTGATTGAAGATAACGTTGTTTCTGTGTTTACAAAGGACGGGGGTATTTACTCAGCTTGGAATAGCGATTGCAGTGCTGAGGGGCTCCTGGATGCCGCAGAGGGAATTGCAAATGAGAAATAAACTTCCGGCAATCCTTGCGGCCGCGGCAATATGCTTGATTGTTTTTGGTGCGGTGCGGGGTGAAACATCTACGGTACTGGAAAAGGGGATAAATCTTTGCCTGGAGTGTGTTGGTATTGGCTGAAAATAAAAATCGCTGGAAGATCCAGGCGCTCTCCACTTTGCTGACGAATGCTCATCTAACTGGATTTTTTACAGGGAAAATATTCAAAGGAAATTTGAAAGGACTCTGTGTTCCCGGATTAAACTGCTATTCCTGCCCCGGAGCAATTGGCTCTTGCCCAATAGGCTCTTTGCAGGCCGTCATCGGCTCATCCAAATTTTGCTTTTCCTACTATGTTGTTGGAATCATCATTCTTTTGGGTGTGCTGTTAGGACGGGTGATTTGCGGTTTTCTTTGCCCCTTTGGTTGGTTTCAAGAGCTTCTGCACAAGATTCCTACCAAAAAATTCAGTGCCAAAAAACTGTATTTCCTGACTTACGGGAAATACATGATTCTGCTGCTGTTTGTAATTGTACTCCCCATGACAATGGTCAACGAAGTCGGAATGGGCGATCCTTGGTTCTGCAAATGGTTCTGCCCCGCAGGTGTATTGGAAGGCGCCATTCCTCTGTCTATCGTCAATGGTGCAATTCGCGCTTCTCTCGGTTTCCTGTTCACCTGGAAAAGCTGTATCCTCATTGGCATCGTCATATTATCTGTCTTTTTTTATCGCCCATTCTGCAAATGGTTCTGCCCGCTTGGTGCGTTCTATGCTCTGTTCAATCAAGTATCGTTGTATCGCTTTCACATTGATCGGAATAAATGCACTGCATGTGGAGCATGTGCTAAAGCATGTAAAATGGATGTCGAAGTTTATAAAACACCAAACCATACAGAATGTATCCGCTGTGGAGATTGTCTTCGAACCTGCCCTTATGGTGCAATTTCTAAAACCATTCCATTTTCAAAAGGAGTAAATCAACATGAAGAAACTACTTAGTCTGTTGTTGGCATCAGCTTGTATTTTTTCACTCGCCGCCTGTGGAAGCAGCAATATTGAAGCATCCAAGAAACCCTTTCCAGCATTCGAAGGTGTGGACTTTGACGGAAACACCGTCAACAATGATCTATTCGCCGACTATGATGCCACGATCATCAATTTCTGGACTAACGGCTGCGGAAGCTGTATTGCAGAAATGCCGGATTTGGAAAAATATTATCAAGAATTTAAGAAAAAAAACATCAACTTGGTCGCTGTAGCTGCCAGTGCTGGTGACTCCGAGGAGATGCGTGCAGAAGCAGAAAAAATTCTGACAGAAAAAGGTGTAACATATACCAATATTATTCCTGATCCGGAAAGTGAGTTCTATAAGAATTTCATCTGTGAAATCGCAGGCTTTCCAACAACTTATATTGTAGATCGTGAAGGAAATATCATTGGTGCTCCCTTGATCGGAGTTGTAAAAAATCAGGAAGATACCTTGCTGGATCGCTTGGAACTCATAACCACAAAAGAGTCCTGATTTTGTACTGCTAAACAGCTTTATATCATGCCGCAGTTTCAAAAAAGCAAAAGTTTTTGTTGCTAATCGTCACATAATTCCGTATGATAGAAAAAAGCATTCTGCTACATTGTTCTTTTCTTAAACAGCAATGTATCCTCTAAATACCAAGATCACAGGGCAACAGCGTACACCGTATACAGCGAATCCGCTGTGATGCTACTGAAAATTTCCAAATGCTGCAGAACGATTCAAAAGTAACCTCTTTGATATACAAAAACCAACTCCTATCCGTGTATGAAACCACATCTGACTGTAGATGCGGCTTGTTTGTTGCGCCCTTTTCATGCCCTGCGTCAGCCTGTCCAAGGGACAGCATGTCGCAGGGCATATTTCGTTTGCAGAGTTTTCCAAAACATAGCGGCATACATACCGGCTGAACAAAATAAAGGAGGCATTGCAATTGCATATGGGAACTAAATCTGTTGCTTTGATTTTTGATCCGGAACCTGACCAGTGGGGGTTACGGGGTGATCCATTTCTGTGGCAGCTTCTAAAGAAACGGTATCAGACCGTGGAACTGCCATATTCCCCCGAAACTCTCCGTGAGGACATACTCAGCGTCTTTCGCAGTCTAACGGGCGAACTGCCTGAGTCAGGCAAAGACTGCTACGTAGAACAATTTGCTAAAACCCATGTAGGAATGTCAACCGGCTGGTTATGCGGAGATTTTTGGATCGGTACGGCAATCCCGCTGCTGATAGAACGGCTGGAGCAAGCCAACCAATTTCAAATATGAAATGCAGGTGAAAATCGCATGTGGAAAAAACGGATCGCAGTTGGGACTGTTATAGCAGGGTTCTTATTGATGTCAATACTGGGGTGGTTATCTTCTCACCCGATTTTTTCCTGCAACATTGAGATTCCGAAGGACTACTTGCAGGCCATTGAGGGAGAAGCGAAAGGACTGTACTCAAAACATATACCGCTTGTTCCAGTTTATATCCATGTGGATAATTATATTGAAAACCGGGTATACTATACTATTTATTATTTTCCCGCAGGAACAGTCGGCATGTCCTATCAAGACGAGGACGGATACTGCATCGAGAAGCCTTTGACCGGGCTATAACACTCCATACAGAAATATTCAAACGAAGAAGGAAACAAAATGAAAGCCAGGGTATGAACGCCCATATGGGCACGTACTCTTCTGGCAGCAAAACCCGGCCCACCAGGAATGAATTTCCTGATGGGCCGGGTTTTTGTCTCAGCTTCCTTCCCTGCTGCAGCGTTTTACCCTGGAAAGCAGAGATCATAACTCTGGCTGGGCATCTTACGTTTTCGCAAAGGATTTTTTAAAATACCATTTTAATTGATTACAGCAGGCCGTTATCTATTCTGCGTTTTAGTTCACAAACCTTCTCCTCAATACTGTGGATCACTTCTAAAAAGACATCGTCCTTCTCTCCGGTTGGGTCTTCCAATCCCCAATCTTCCCGGTATCGACAGGGCAGGGATGGGCAGGATACATTGCACCCCATGGTGATCACAATGTCAACCGGAGGAATTTCAGATAGCAGCTTACTATATTGGTTCTGCTCCATATCCACACCATAGAGCTGCTTCATCAGCCGGACTGCGTCCTGATTGATTTGTGGTTTCGTCTCCGTACCCGCAGAATAACTGTCAAACACATCGGCGGCCAGCTGCCTGCCAAGCGCTTCTGCGATCTGACTGCGGCAGGAGTTGTGAACACATACAAAGGCCACTTTCGGTTTTTGATGCATAGGTTACCCCCGAACCTTCTGGATCAGAGCCTTGGCCTCATCCTTTTTCAAAACCTTGCCGTAGGACACGACCTTGCCATCCACCACCAGTGCCGGAGTGGTCATCACACCATAGGCCGCAATTTGCGCAAAATCTGTCACGTGGTCAATGGCAGTCTCCATACCCAGCTCAGCCAGGGCCTCATGGACTGCCTGCTCCAAAGCATTGCATTTGGCACAGCCGGAACCAAGCACTTTGACCCCGCCCGTGGCTTTACCTGCCTCCGCCTGAGCCATTGCCTCAGGCGTACAGCTGCCGCCGCAGCAGCAGGAAGCCGCCTCTGTTTTCTTGTTTCTGCTGAAAAATCCCATAACTGATACCTCCTAATTCAAATAAAAACAAATTGGAATATATTAAACCAGTAACCTACCAGGATAATCCCACCGGTACAAACTCCAATAAACAAAGCCAGCAGCTTCGGTTTAATCGCCTTGCGCAGCATAATCATGGACGGCAGGCTCAGTGTTGTAACCGCCATCATGAAGGCCAGGATCGTACCAAGCTGTGCGCCCTTTGCAAGCAGTGCCTCCGCCACCGGGATGGTACCAAAAATATCCGCGTACATAGGAATCCCGACCAGGGTTGCCAAAAACACTCCAAAGGGGTTGTTGCTGCCCAGGACAGCTTCGATCCAGCTCTCCGGTATCCAGTTGTGGATCACCGCTCCGATTCCCACACCCACTAAAATATACGGGAACACTTTCTTAAATGTGGCAGAAACTTGTTCTGCTGCATACTTTATACGTTCTGCTTTGGTCAAAGAAGGTGACTCAATATCGACACTCCCAGCGGACAGGATGAAGCTCTCCACGTACCTTTCCATGTGCAGCTTTTCAATGATGGTTCCCCCTGCCACAGCAATCACCAATCCAACCAGCACATAGATCACCGCGACCTTCGCTCCAAAGATGCTCATCAGCAGTACCAAACTGCCCAAATCCACCATGGGAGAGGAAATCAAAAAAGAAAAGGTCACACCCAAAGGAAGTCCTGCACTGGTAAACCCGATAAACAGCGGGATAGAGGAACAAGAGCAAAACGGTGTCACTGTCCCCAGCAAGGCAGAGACGATATTTGCACGGATTCCATGGAAATGGCCCAAAATCTTCTTACTGCGCTCAGGAGGAAAGTAGCTTTGAATATAAGAAATCACAAAAATCAAAAAACATAAGAGAATCGTGATCTTGATCACATCATAGAGAAAAAACTGAACGCTGCCGCCCAATCTCCCGTTTATGTCCAAACCTAACGCAGACAAGCCATTTCCAATGACCCGATTGAGCCATTTCATTCCCAAAAGCTCGTCTTGAACGAATTGCCATATACCCATACCGGAAACCTCGCTTTGCACACATTAAATAATATATCAAAAGTTTTTGATGTGTCGGTGTTAGATAAACGCCATCTTTTTCGATGGCGTTTATCTGCCGCAGGATAGACAGTGATCATCTTGTTCCGTATCGGGAGTCAGGATAGCTTGCAGCCGTTTCTGCACCCATGCCGCACCATCTGGACTTAAACGGTAATGGGTCCATTTTCCTTCCTGCCGACTGGTGACAATACCAGAATCACACAGGATTTTCATGTGGTAGGACAGACCAGACTGCGTCAAATCCATGGGTTCCTGCAAAACACAGGCGCACTTTTCTCCGCTGCGTAATTGCTCCAGAATGGCAAGACGCTTTGGGTCACACAGGGCCTTGAATACCTTGGCATCTTCCTGGTGGATTCCCATCTGCTCACCTCACATCAAAACTTTTTGATATTATTAGTATATGCAGCAGAGATTTGTTTGTCAATAGCGATGCGGAACTTTTATCCACGCGCATATTACCCCAGTGAAAGAATCGCCGCGATTTTTTAGGTTTTGTTTTGCCTATTTCTGTTAATATCGCACAATATATCTTTTTATTTATCTTCATCCGCTATTCAAACTATGCAAATTATGATATACTGGCATCAGCTATGTGGAAATTCTCTGTGGAACTGACACAAACCGCACTCTCTCCCGCTGAGTGGTTCCGGGACGGACAGTTTTCAATGGCACACTATATTAGGGAGGTACTGAACATGGGCTTTTCTCTCTCCGTCTCCCAGGCGGACGCCGTACTGCGTGCACTGAAGAAAGACTACCGTGTCTATGCACCGAAGCGGTTTCCCAAGCAGGGTCGCTACTCCGATACCGATATTATTCGGTATGCGGAAGTAGATTCTTTTGCCGACATTGTATGGGACACCAAGTCCGATTACCCAGCCAAAGAAGTCATCACTCCCATCCAGAAAGCCATTTTCTATTTTACTGAAGACGAATATCGCGCCAGCAAGGCCAAAACAAAGCCGATTCTGTTGCTGGCCCGCCCCTGCGACATCAACGCCCAGCGGATTCAAGCCCGCATCTACGCCGGCAACGGTGGTTATGATGATCTGTACTACACCCGGGTCCGGGAACTGGTAAAGTTCGCTGTCATGGACTGTAACGGCGGCGACGACACTTGCTTTTGTGTATCCATGGGTACCAACCGCACCGACGATTACGCCCTGGCCCTGAAGTTCTCCTATGATGATCTTCTGGTTGAGGTGGCCGATGAGTCCCTGCTTCCCTACTTCCAGGACATGCCCCAGGCCGATTACACCCACACGTTTGTGGAAGAAAATGAACTGAAGGTCACCGTTCCTGATCTCAGTGACAAGGCAGTCCGCAAGGCGCTGAAAACCCATCCCATGTGGCAGGAGTACAACAGCCGCTGCATCTCCTGCGGCTCCTGCACCGTGGCCTGCTCCACCTGTACCTGCTTCACCACCCGGGATATCATTTACGGCGACAACCCCGAGGTGGGCGAGCGCCGCCGGGTAACGGCCTCCTGCCAGATCGCCGGCTTTGACCAGATGGCTGGTCAGCGTGAATTCCGATCCACCGCCGCCGACCGCATGCGTTATAAAATACTCCACAAATTCCACGACTACAAGGCCCGGTTCGGTGAGGAACACATGTGCGTGGGCTGCGGCCGATGCACCCATCGCTGCCCCGAACTGATCTCCATTTCTGCAACCGTCAACAAAATGTCCGCCGCCGTGGAAGAAATCAAGGCTTCCATGGCCAGCCAGTAAAGGAGGTCTGCACCATGATGAATCCTGTTCAGCCTCAGGCTTGTACGATCCTGAGTGTCAAAAAAGAAAGCCGTCATGAGTGGACCTTCCGGGTTGCTACCGACGCCAAGCCCGCCCACGGTCAATTCATGCAGCTGTCTATTCCCATGATCGGCGAGGCCCCCATCTCCGTCTCTGCCCAGGGCGACGGATGGCTGGAGTTTACCATCCGTTCCGTTGGCAAGGTCACCAACGTTATCTTCCAGAAGGAGGCCGGAGATACCCTGTTCCTGCGGGGCCCCTACGGCAAAGGTTGGCCCGTAGAGCAGTTCCGTGACAAGCATCTGGTGGTCATCACAGGCGGTACCGGCCTGGCTCCCGTTCGTTCCATGCTCAACATGCTGGCCCAAACCCCGGACTATGCCCGGTCTGTCCACCTAATCTGCGGCTTCAAAAATGCCGACGGCATTGTGTTTCACAGTGAGCTAGAAGAGTGGAAAAAACACTTTTCTACCATTTATACTCTGGACAACGGCACCATGGAGGGCTGGCGCACCGGTATGGTGACAGCCTTTGTGCCGGAGATCCCCTTTGACACCTTCGGCGGCGATTATGCTGTGGTGGTGGTAGGCCCGCCGCCCATGATGAAATTTACGGGTCTGGCTCTCATGGACCATGGCGTGGATCCCGAAAAGGTTTGGATGAGCTTCGAGCGCAAAATGTCCTGTGCGGTGGGCAAGTGCGGCCACTGCCGCATCGATGAGGTGTATGTCTGTCTCGACGGCCCGGTATTCCCCTATACGGTAGCCCGGGATCTGGTGGACTAAGAAAGGAGGGGCCAGAGAATGAATCAGGACATCAATATCAAAAAGGTCCGGCTGAACTGCTACCGGCAGTCCAAAGTGCCTGGAGAATTCATGCTGCAGATGCGCGTGCCCGGCGGCACGGTGGACGCTAAGTATCTCAGTTATGTGGAGCACATCGCCAAAACCTGGGGCGACGGCACCTTCCACATGGGTACCCGGCAGAACTTTGACATTCCCGGCATCCCCTACGAAAATATCCCGGCGGTCAACGCCTATCTGGAGTCATACATCAAAGAAGTAGACTCTGAGCTTTGCAACGTGGACATGGATACCATTGCCCACGAGCCTCACCCCTGGGACCCCACAGAGGGCTACCCCACCATCGGCGCCCGTAATATCACCGCCTGCATCGGCAATTACCACTGCATTTGCGGCAACTGCAATACCTTTGAGCTGGCCCGGAAGATCGAACCTATCATTTTCCCCAGCCACTACCACATTAAAATCAACATTGCCGGTTGCCCCAACGACTGCAACAAAGCTCATATGTGTGACTTCGGCATCATCGGCGTGGCTCGCATGACATACCATCCCGAGCGCTGTATCGCCTGCGGTGCCTGCGTGCGAGCCTGTCAGAATGGAGCCACCCGGGTTCTCTCCGCCAATCCGGCCATCGGCAAGGTAGAAAAAGACGCCTGCTGCTGCGTGGGCTGCGGCGAGTGTGTCCGCGCCTGCCCCACCAGCGCCTGGACCCGCCAGGAGACCAAGTTCTACCGGGTAATTCTGGGCGGCCGCACAGGCCGGCAGACTCCTCGTGCCGGCAAAATGTTCCTCAATTGGGCTACGGAGGATGTGATTCTGGGCGTACTGAAGAACTGGCAGAAGTTCTCCGCCTGGGTCATGGACTATAAACCCGAGTATCTTCACGGCGGCCACCTCATCGACCGGGCCGGTTACAAGAAATTTAAGGAGATCATCCTGGACGGCGTGGAACTGAATCCCGAGTGTCTGGTGGCAGAGGACCTGTATTGGCACGAGACCGAATACCGCTCCAACTTCAATGTCAAACCTCTGTCCATGCACCACACCGCTGGTCCAAAGGAATAATTTTCACTTAAGATAGCATAACAACCACAATGTGGTTCTAGCAATCGCCACCATGGAATATGGATTTGAGAAATGCTGAGCAGCCGATTGCCGGAATCCGACTGGAATCATTGTGGAACTGCTGCAGACTCTTTGAATTAAGGAGCCTTGGAAGGACAGCCGACAAGCCTTGTCTTTCCAAGGCTTTTTTATATCACATGGGGAGCGGAATCCGTATGTCATCCGCTGCGTCCAAACTACTTCTCTTGCCATTTCGGACTCTCAGTTGCCTTTGAGCTGAATATTTGCTGCAGCAGCAGAAATAGGCGGTTCTATTTTGCCAAAACCGACGTGGTGTTCCTCTCATGGGAATGATAGAATATCCTTGAAAACAGGAAGAAACCACTCTGAGTTTGCTTGAAGCGAGGGAATGCCGATGGACGTGAAAGCAAGAATTTTGACCATTCGTCTGATGGAGACACTTCAAAAAGACTCCGGATACGCTCAGCGATTGGGCATTCAAATCAAGATGAGAAAAGCAATTTAGCTGAAACTATAGAGTTTGTGTGAACTTGGGAAAGGAGTATGGGGATATGAACCGCTATGATGAACAGCTTTGCAAATTACAGGCCCAGTGTGCCCGAAAAAAGAAGTTGGAAACCTGCATCGCAGAATTGTGCACCCAGCGGAACACCTATTCTGCCAGAGCACAGGAGTTAAAAGAGAGCTTTCTGAAAGAACAGGCTGATGTGGATCGTTTGGAAGGCCGAAGCCTATCTGCGTTCTTTTACAACGTCATCGGAAAAATGGATGACAAACTGACCCAGGAGCGGCAGGAGGCCTACGCCGCTCAGGTAAAGTATGACGCAGTCGCCAGAGAACTGGCTGGAATCGAGGAGGACTTGGAGCGGTATCAGGCAGAGCTTCATTCCCTCCAGAACTGCGAAGCCCGCTATATTGCTGTGCTGCGCGAGAAAACCCAGGCCGTCAAGGCCAACGGCGGCGACATTGCACAACAAATCCTGCGTCTGGAAGAGCGCACTGCCTATCTGGAGAGTCAGGACCGTGAACTGGAAGAAGCCTTTGCAGCCGGCCAGGGTGCGCTGGCCACCACAGACCAGATCCTGGACAGTCTGGACAGTGCCGAAAGCTGGGGCACCTGGGACCTGGTGGGCGGCGGCCTGGTGGCAGACCTGGCAAAGCACAGCCGTTTGGATGAGGCTCAGGCTTGCGTAGAATCCCTTCAATCTCAGCTGCGCCGCTTCAAAACGGAACTGGCTGACGTGACTATCGCCGCCGACTTCCAGGTCAACATTGACGGGTTTCTTCGCGTTGCCGACTATTTCTTTGACGGCCTCTTTGCTGACTGGGCCGTACTGGATCAAATTCATCAATCCCAGGACCAGGTACAAAATACCAGAAGCCAAATTTGCAGCGTGTTGGACTATCTGCAGACTTTGATGGACCAGACTACCGCGGAAAAAACAAGGCTCCAGCAAGAAATTGAGCGTCTGGTCAGCAGCATCCCCATGTAAACAGAAGCTGACAACACAGGAAACTTAGAAAGAAGGATTAGAGAACCTATGGACAAGGATCAGGAAGCAGCCAATTTCCCCTCCCTGTGGATCGACTGGACGGAACATATCGTATCCTTCCATGAGGAAGATGGATATGAACGATTGGATTTTCCCTCTAAGAATGAAAAATTGGACTATGCCGTTGAAAAGTGCTCCAATGGTTTCCGCATCCAGTAAACTCCCCTCTTTACCGGAAGATATCACATACATACCCAAAATTTGAGCAGGTCCCATTTCCGGGGCCTGCTCTTCTTATTTGCCGGTTGAAACATCTGCGCTGCAGATTGACGGAAGTCTACCTCTCGCTTATAATATATCTATTCGATATATTGGAGGGTGCTATGGAATATCTGATTTTAGGCCTGCTTATCCTCTCCCCCATGACCGGGTATGAATTGCAGCAGTTTATTAAGAAAAACCTGGCCCTGATCTGCTCCCACAGCGCAGGCAGTGTACAGACCGCCCTTTCCAAGCTGGAAAAAGAGGGCAAGGTGACAGCCAGCGAAACCGCAGAGGGAAAACGCCGCAAAAAGAGATTTTCCATCACAGAAACCGGCCGGGCATCCTTTTCCCGCTGGGTTGCTCAGCCCATGCAGGCGGACCGGGTAAAAAATATGGAACTATCCCGGCTGTTTTTCGCAGGCCTTGCCCAGCCAGAGGAACGTCTCGCCGCGATCCGGGACTACATCCGGCAGATGGAAGAGACCCGCGGGGTGCTCTGTGCAATCCAGGAGTATTTCCAACAGATGGACCCCAAGGCGCTTCCGCCGGGTATCGACTGGCCCCAGGTATTGCGCTTTCAGGGATACACCATCCAGTACGGTATCGCCGCCGCGGAATTTAAAATCGGCTGGTATAGCCGCCTGCTTCACGAATTGGAGGAACACCCATGAATATTCTTGTATTAAACGCCAGCCCCAAGGGCAAAAACTCCACCACGGTCCACACTGCCCTATATTTACAGGCACTGCATCCCGAACACACCTTCACTGTGCTTCCGGTGGGTCAGCGCATTAAAAGCTATGAGAAAGACTTTGCCCCGCTGCGCTGCCAGTTGGAGCAGGCAGATCTGCTGCTGTTCTGTTACCCTGTCTATACCTTCATTGCACCCTATCAGCTCCACCGGCTCATCGAGCTCATCAAGGCCGACGGTGTGGATCTCTCTGGGAAATTCGCCTCCCAGATCACGACATCCAAGCACTTCTATGACGTGACCGCCCACCGCTATGTGGAGGAGAACTGCTTTGATCTTGGAATGAAGGTTGTGCGGGGGCTGTCTGCCGACATGGATGACCTGCTCACCGAACAGGGCCAGCGGGATGCCCGGAACTTTTTCGACCAGCTGATGTTTTCCTGTGAGCACGGGTTGTTTGTGACACCGCCTGTCAGCGCGCCCCAGCGGGAGAAACGAGTCTATCAACCGGTGCTGCCCTGCTCTGCTAAGAGCAAGGCCAAGGATGTGGTCATCGTCACCAACTACTCCCCTGACGATAAAAATCTTCAGAACATGATCACAGACTTTCGTGCCGCACTGCCCTTTGAGAGCCGGGTGGTGAACCTGCGGGAATTTCCCTTTGACGGCGGCTGTCTGGGGTGCTTTGGCTGTGCCATCACCGGGACATGCGTCTACAAGGATGGATTTGATGCGTTTTTGCGCGACACCATCCAATCCGCCGACGCCTTTGTCTATGCCTTTACCATCTCAGACCACTACACCCACTCCAGCTTCAAATGCTTCGATGACCGTCAGTTCTGTAACGGCCACCGGACCGTGACCCACGGCACCCCCATTGCCTATCTCATCAGCGGCGACTATCAGTATGAAAGCAATCTTCGCATGATCATCGAAGGCCGCAGCGAGGTGGGCGGCAACTACCTGTGCGGCGTAGCCACAGACGAGGGGGATCCTGCATCCGAAATTCAGACTCTGGCCGATGCTCTGGTGTTTGCCATGGAAAAGAAGCTGTCCCGCCCGGCCAACTTTTATGGCGTGGGCGGCATGAAGATCTTCCGTGACCTCATCTATGTGATGCAGGGTATGATGAAGGCTGACCACAAATTTTATAAGGCCCACGGCATCTACGACTTCCCTCAGAAGCAAAAGAAACGTATTTTGCAGATGAAACTGGTGGGCGCTATGCTTGCGGTTCCGTCGGTACAGAAAAAGATGAAGGGTCAAATGAATCAGTATATCATTGGCCCTTACCAAAAAGTTGTGGAACAGGCAAAAGAGATTGGTAAATAAGATTATTGGACAAAAAAGCAGGTCCCCACGGAGGGGACCTGCTTTTCTGTTACATTAAGAATTCATCCGCGTGCATTTCCGCTTAAACGTATCCGATTTCAGGTACAGATCCGGAAATCTCACGGTAAAATGCTGCTGTCGCCGTTTGTATATATGGATTCAGCCACAGATTGCCAATTCCCAGAGTAAATACACACAGGATGTGCCAGCCAATGAAGCTGAAGTGCAGACAGAACAGCCGCCAACGGTTTCCTGTCATCAGCTCTTTGGAACGGGCAATGGCTTCACTGGCCGTAAGCTCAGGGTGCTCCGCCAAGATGAATTCCGTCATCGCATAGCTGTATGTGGCGATAATGCCGGGGACGATCAGCAGCAGGGTCCACAGCAGGATGTAGAGACTCTGAAGAAACCGGGCTGCAGCCATCGTCTTCCAGTAGGGAAAATAAGCAAACAGGACATCAAAGGCCGGATTTTCCTGATCTACCATCCGCAGATTAAACCGCGCGTACCCAACGCCAATGATGCTGCCAAGAATAAAGTAGGCCACAGCAAACACAATGGCAATCAGGATAAGATAAACAGCGCCTCCAATCAGGAACGTGCTCAGCTCCGGTCCCAATCCTTTGCTGGTAGAATAAATATTCTGTCCTGCAAGTTCCAGACTGGCGCTTGCACCCGCAGCATCGACATGGAACTTGATCTCAGGTCCATCCGAACTGATACCGCCCAGGAGCACTGCAACCAGACCAGCTGCAACCGCAAACAGCCATTTCCCTCGCAAGGATTCTCTTGCAATACTGCGAAAATCAGCCGCGTATTTCATTTGGCCCTCCTTTCAGTCTGCACATTGCCGATTGGAACGGGACATTGACTTTTCTACGCAAGCAGCACAGAGGTTCGTTCTGCGCAGATTCCAATTCGTCAGCCATTCCCAGTGGGGATAAAGGGACGAATGGACGCCGCCACATTGCAAATGGGCATGGTCTGCAGCCATACACGGCCCGGGCCGGTAAGGACCGTGTTGAACAGGCCCTCTCCGCCCAGCAGCTTGTTCTTCAGTCCGGGCACCTGCTGGATATCCATCTGAACGCCCGGCTCAAAGCCTGCCACATTTCCAGTATCCACAACGATCTGCTGGCCGGGCTTTAATTCATATTCCACCAATTCGCCATCAATCTCTACAAAGGCAATCCCGCGGCCGGACAGGCGCTGCATAATAAATCCCTCTCCCCCGAAAAAACCAGCCCCGAGTTTTTTGCTGAAGTGGATAGATAGTTCTACACCGGATTCTGCCGCCAGGAACGCGCTCTTCTGTACGATCATTTCCTGCCCGGGTGCAATCGTAACCACTTTGATCTGTCCCGGGAAGCTGGAACCAAAGGCAATCATGCCGTCACCCTGAGCCGTATAAGTATTTTGGAACATGCTCTCGCCGGAAAATGCCTTGGAGAACATCTTGCCAAGGCCACCGCCACGGGTATCCATTTTCATGTTGGGGCTCATCCAGACCATAGAGCCTTTTTCTGTGATCATCTGCTCTCCGCTGTCCAGATTACACACAACAACCGGAAACGAGCCACCTTTTACTTCGTAACGCATATCTTTCCCTCCATAAAATAATTTCTAAGTGGATTGCATGGTCATCCAACAAAAGATTTCTGCTTTTGCCCCTTGGAATAAACAGCATCTCTTGTATGCTTTTATTCTACTGTGATGTGCCATGAGAATAAAGGTATGCAGGCGCAAATTACAATGGTTTATTTCCGCAAAAAGAGAAAATTAAGCCTCGGCTTTCGCACATTTACGGTGGGCGTTATACCGTTCTACGTCAATCACCCCATGATCCAGCATTTTCTCGCACCAGAGCTGAAGGGTCTCCACAGTAATCGAAATCCGCTCCAACTCCTCCTGAATATGGATAAAGTCCTCCAGCTCGTCATCCGTGATTTTGCCATCGGCTGTAATTTCAATCAGACGGTCCTTCTGCTTGTTCATGGAGTTTAGTGAGGCCAGCATTTCCAACACGATTTGAGACAGCTCTTTAATTTTGATCTCCGGAACATACTGCTGCCCGATGGGGCACTGATTGGCACAGTAGTGGTTGCACAGCCCCGGCTGCTTATACTTATCTGACATCAGAAGCACTTCATCAGGATGAGGCATGGATCGTTCATTTTCAATCTTCTCGATCCGTTCGGGAGACATGGTTTCCAACAGTTCACTGGCCTCTTCCCGGGTCAGCTTTAAACCCTCCCGCGTGAGCTGGTAAATGGTCTTATTTTCTTTGGTGGATACTCGAGCCATATTTATCTTCCTCTCTGATCGGAGAATATGGAAATGCGGCATAATGTTAGTACCATTATACGGCATAGAAGGGAAAAAGACAATTTATTTCCGTACTATGCGGGCAGAAACATTGGAATCATCTTTCTTGCTGTGCTATAATGCCCAATATGGGATTCTATGCCATAGGCCACACGATCAAGCGGGATTTATCCCAATAAATAAGACCTTCATAACCAAGCAGTTAATTATTACATCAGGAGAAATCAATTATGATTCGAGATATCTGTAAAGACGAAACCTTTTTGGCTCAAAAGGCAGAGCCTGCCACCCCGGACGACCTTTCCATCGCTGCCGACCTGCTGGAAACGCTGGAGCACCACAAGGCCGGCTGTGTGGGCATGGCGGCCAACATGATTGGCGTCAATAAGCGAATTATCGTCTTTGACAACGAGGGCACCTACATGGTCATGTTTAACCCGGAAATCATCAAACAATCCGGTCCCTATGAGGCGGAGGAGGGCTGTCTCTCCCTCACCGGTACCCGCCCGGCCAAGCGGTGGAAGTCCATCAAGGTGCGCTGGCAGAATGAAAAATTTCAGGAGCGGCTGAAAACCTTTACCGGCTGGACCGCTCAGATCATCCAGCACGAAATTGACCACTGCGAGGGTATCATCATATGAAAAAATGTAAGATCACTGTTATGCGTATCACGCAATATGAGGATCTGATGGCCCAGTACGAAAATCCTATCTCCCACGCCTGCGATATGAAGGTGGGGCAGGTGTTTATCGCCAACGGCTGGGAGAAGCCGGATGGCTTTTGCCAAAGTGCCTGGGATACCCTCTCGCCCTTTGTATTGGCGTTGAGCCACGGCGGAGAGAACTTTTATGACGGCTGGATGAAAAATCCTAAGTCTGCCATGCTCTCCTGCAACGACGGCTTTCGTCCAGTGAGCTTTTTGGTAGAAGCTCTGGATGAGGATGCCGAGTAAGGAGGAATCGCTATGTTTGAAAACAAAGTTGCCGTCGTCACCGGCGGCGCCAAAGGCATCGGCAAGGCCATTGCGGAACAATTTCGGAAGGAAGGGGCCCAGGTGTGTGTCATCGACCTGCTGCCCAACGATTATTTTGTGGGCGACCTGGCCGACCAGGCCGTCTTGGAGGACTTCGCCCGCAAGGTCATTGCCGACCACGGCCATGTGGACTATCTCATCAACAACGCTCTGCCCCTGATGAAGGGCATCGATGCGTGTACCTATGAGGAATTCAACTACGCGCTGCGGGTAGGGGTTACCGCTCCCTTTTACCTTGCCAAGCTGTTTACTCCCCACTTTGCTCCCGGCGGGGCTATTATAAATATTTCCTCCTCCCGGGACCGGATGAGCCAGCCCCAGACCGAGAGCTACACAGCCGCCAAGGGCGGTATCTCCGCCCTGACCCACGCGCTGGCGGTGAGTCTCAGCGGAAAGGTGCGGGTAAACTCTGTCTCTCCCGGCTGGATCGATACGGACCATACCGTCTATGAAGGTCCGGACGCCGACCAGCACCCCTCTGGCCGGGTAGGCAATCCGTTGGATATCGCCAACATGGTGCTCTATCTCTGCTCGGAAAAAGCAGGCTTCATCACCGGAGAGAACATCTGCATTGACGGCGGCATGACCCGCCAGATGATCTACCATAACGACTTTGGCTGGACCTTGGAGGGAAACCGATGAAAACGGCTGTCTGTTACTACTCCCGCCACCATGGAAACACCCGAAAGGTTCTGGATGCCATGGCTGGTGAAGGTGATCTCGACCTCATCGATGTAACGGCCCGACAAATGGTCCGGCTGGAAGAGTATGACTGCATCGGCTTTGCCTCCGGTATCTACGGCTTTGAATTTCAAAAGGCCGTCGTAGAGTTTGCCCGGCAGTATCTGCCCCAAGGGAAGCCGGTATTCTTTGTCTATACCTATGGCGGAGCCAAGGGCAATGGTGCAAAATCCGTGGCAGAGATCGCCAGAGAGAAAAACTGCCCGGTGCTGGGTGAGTTTTCCTGCAAGGGCTACGATACCTTCGGTCCCTTCAAGCTGATTGGCGGCATTGCCAAGAGACATCCGGATGCGCGGGACCTGGAAAACGCCCGCAAGTTTTACCGGAAAATCCAAGCACAGAACCCACAGGGATAAGGAGGCTTCACAATGTTTGGACCCAACCCCAACGCTGTCCACCCAAACGAGAACATTCCCAGCGTCTGCTACATTAAGAATGTCATTACCCGTCCCAACATTCAGGTGGGCGATTATACCTACTACGACGATGCGGCCACCGGGGGCGAGGACTTTGAATCCCATGTAACTCACCACTATGAGTTTATCGGGGACAAGCTGATCATTGGGAAGTTCTGCGCCATCGGCAAGGGCGTTGAGTTTGTCATGAACGGCGCAAACCACCGCATGGCCTCGGTTACCACCTACCCCTTCAATATCTTTGCCCATGGCTGGGAGAAATGCACACCCACACTGGACGAGCTGCCCTTTAAGGGCGATACTGTCGTGGGCAACGATGTGTGGATGGGGCAAAATGTCACCGTCCTGCCCGGTGTCCACATTGGCGACGGTGCGATTATCGGGGCCAACTCCGTGGTATCCAGCAATATTCCGCCTTACACCATCGCAGCGGGAAATCCCTGCCGTGTGATCCGTCCCCGTTTCAACCAGGAACTGACGGCCTACTTACTGGAACTCCGGTGGTGGGACTGGGAGCCGGAGAAAATCTTCCGCAATCTGGAAACCTTATGCAGCGGTGATCTGGAACAGATTCGCAAAATCAACCCATGACAGGAGATATCCCCATGAAACTTGCCATTCTCTCCGACACCCACGGCCTGCTTCGGCCCGAGGTACTGGAATATCTGAAAGACGTCGACGCCATTCTCCACGGCGGCGACATCAATAAACCCGGCATCGTGGACGAGCTGCGGCAGCACGCTCCCCTCTACATCGTTCGGGGCAATAACGACAAAGAGTGGGCGGAAGCTATCCCCCACGATCTCACAGTTACCCTGGATGGCGTGACCTTTTATATGGTTCACAACAAAAAAGAAGTGCCAGCGGACCTTTCCGGTGTGGATGCCGTGGTGTTCGGCCACTCCCACAAGTATCTTCAGGAGGCGAAAGACGGTATTTTATGGCTCAATCCCGGCTCCTGCGGTCCCAGGCGGTTTCATCAGGAGATCACCATGATGATGGCGGAGATTGCAGACGGGCACATTCAGGTAACAAAGATCACCATCCCCCACGAGGTGAAGTGATGGAACTGGGTCTTACTTTTCCTCTCCAGCGATTTCTGAAGGTTAAAACGCCGGAGTATGGCACTGAGTCGGATCGGCGTTTTTGCTGGGATCTTCATGTCATTGACCTGCGGGGGCACAAGTCCCTTCTGGCTGTCCACTGCCACAGCCGGTATACCTTTGTCCGCTATGATGTATCGCCTTTCCAGTGGGTGGACATCCCAGGACTGTTCCGGGAGGGACTGCTCGACAGTCTCACTGCCGCCGGTTTTTCCAACGAACAGGCCGCGGACTACCTGCGTCAGGCAGGCACGATTGAAATCACCCGTACCCATGGCCGCCGTGAGGTAGCCTTCCTAAACCGGGCTTGGGAAGATGTTCTGGCACTGGATCTATGTTTGGACACTTCCAACCAAACTCAGCCTCTGCTGGATCATGCCGTCAACACCCGCCCTAGCCGATGTGTAGGCCATGAGGGGCTTGGACTGGGTCTGGAGCGGATGGCGTTGATACTAACCGAACGAAATACAAAACGATGACCCATACTTCAAAATGGAAGGAGACGGAGGTTTGAACCGGGAAGAATGTTTAATTTGTCGGGCGTCCCTGGAATATCTGATCCAGGACGAGATCATGGAGTGCGCCATCTGCCATAAAAAAGAACCCAGCAAAACGCGCTGTGTAAAAGGACACTATGTGTGCAATGACTGCCACACCCAGGGTATGGACAGCATCTTTGGCCTGTGCCTCTCTGAGACCTCCAAAGACCCTGTGGCCATTGTCCGGCGGATGATGGATCTCCCCTTCTGCCATATGCACGGCCCGGAACACCATGTCATGGTGGGAGCCGCTCTGCTCACCGCCTATAAAAATGCCGGAGGCAGCTTGGATTTGGAAGCCGCCCTTCGCGAGATGTACAGCCGGGGCAAAGAAGTTCCCGGCGGAGCCTGCGGCTTTTGGGGTGCCTGCGGGGCTGGGATCAGTGCGGGGCAGTTTTTGGCCATTACCACGCAGTCCACACCACTGGCCCAGGAACCCTGGGGACTGAGCAACCAGATGACCGCCCGGGCGCTGGAAAGCATCGGCAAGGCGGGCGGCCCCCGGTGCTGTAAACGGGATTCCTTTTTGTCCATCCTGGCCGCTATTGACTTTACCCGGGAGCATCTTGGGGTGGAGATGGAACGGACTCTCCCCGTCTGCTCTTACAGCAGTCAAAACAACCAGTGCATCGGCAAGCGCTGCCCCTTCTCTGCTGCCAACCACCAAAAGCCCAAGGTGGCTTTTCTCTGCGTTCACAACTCCTGCCGCAGCCAGATGGCTCAGGCGCTGGGCAAAAAACTGGCCGGCGATGTGTTTGAAAGCTTCTCTGCCGGTACTGAGCCCGGCTCCCGGATCAACCCCGATGCGGTACGCCTGATGAAACAGGTACACGGCATCGATATGGAACAGACCCAGTACAATAAACCGCTCTCCGACCTTCCGCCGGTAGATATCGTTGTCACCATGGGCTGCAATGTCCAGTGTCCCACGTTCCCCTGTTCCCATCGGGAGGATTGGGGCCTGGATGACCCCAGCGGCAAGGAAGATAAAGAATTTCTCGCTGTCATGACCCAAATCGAGGAAAAGATGCTCGACCTGAAACGCCGTATCCAGAGCGGCGAGCTGGGACCATTCTAAGAACAGGAAAACCCGGAGCTTCTGCGACTTCAGATGCTCCGGGCTTTTTGTTATCACGTTGTCCTCTGCTCCAGTTCTCTCTGGATTAGATCCACTGCAAGGGTAAAGGCTTGGATGCGCCGCTTAGCCAAGGTGATCTGAGATTTATAGCGGGCAGGGCTTTCTTTTCCCTCCAGTGTTTTGACGGTCTCTGCCAACTTATGCAGGGTGGAATCGATCTGCCGTTTGGCCTCCAGCAGTTCCTCTTCGGAATATACCATGCTCTGCCTCCTATCGGCTCTGTCTGAATTTTTATGCACACTTCTGTCGTCACAATGTCTCCTCCAGCAACAACGTCTGCCGCGGAGCACATCCCAGCTTTTTAAAGTCAGAGAACAGGCAGTCGATGCGAGTAGGCCGAACACAAATTAAGTGCATGGGAGACGGCAGTTTACGCAGAAACTCCAAAGAAATCTTTTTGCGTGCGGCGTGGTCGTTGTAAGCCTCACTGAACGGCTCTATCAACTCCGCCAAGCCCATGACCTGCATCCCATGGAGTGCCCCAAAACCCTCGTACCGGTCATAGATGGCCAGACACACATGGGGATTCTTTTCAAGGCCAATGAATTTCTTGCCCCCCTCACTGAACATCCAGAAGCAGCCGTCGTGCCAGCTGTACTCAATGGGGGTGCAGCGCACATAGTCCCCTGTCCCGGTGGCCAGAGCGCAGGTGTTGTTGGACTGGATATACTCTTCCACCATGGAGCGCAGCTTCCCGGGCTCCAGTTTGACGCTGTCTGCGTCCTTTTCCTCCCAGTAGCGGGCAGCTGCTTGGTACTCTTCCTTTGTCACACAGATCCCTCCCATCTCCGTTTTCTCCAGTATAGCACAGCCGCAAGGGAAATGTCAGGAAACCGGGCGAAAGTGCCTGTTTCTCTTGGTAGATTTTTTACTGTTCGGACGGTATACTGAAGTGCAGAACACGTAATGTCAGGAGGGAACTGTTATGAGTTTAGGGAGCAGCTTATATCACGCCCGGAAGAAAAGCGGATTATCCCAGGAAAACGTGGCGGAAAAGCTGGGAGTCAGCCGCCAGACCATCTCCAAATGGGAGACCAACGAGACTCTGCCCGACATCCGGCAGTCCAAGGGACTGGCCATGCTCTACCACATGACCCTGGATGAGCTTATTGAGTACGATTTTGACGAGCAGCAGGCCCAGCAAATGATTGACAGCGTCAGTGACGAGGCCCAGGCCCGGATCGACTGGAACAAAGTATGGAGCAAGAAGTACCCGGTGCTGGCCACCTACCATAAAACGGTGCGTATCAACGACTATGCTCCGGCCCTGCGCGAGATGCTCACCCAGCTGCGGGTGGACTACGGCTATAACAACACCGACGCTCTGCTCGTGCTCAAAGATATTTTGGCCCGGGTATGGAAGGGACAAATGTAAGTAAACAATTCCCCTATTCTATGCTTGTTGCAGCACAGAATAGGGGGATTTCATTTATGTTCTCAAAATCTGTTCCATGGATTTTCCTTTGGCCAGCTCATCCACCAGTTTATCCAGATACCGAATCTCCCGCATCAGCGGGTCTTCGATCTCCTCTACCCGGATCCCACATATCTTACCTGTAATTTTAGTCCGGTTTGGATTCAAGGCAGGAGCCTTCCGAAAGAAGTCGCCGTAGCTGGTATCAGACTGCTCCAGATGGGCAATCTCCTCCGCGGTGTATCCGGTAAGCCAAGCGGTCACCTGGTCCACCTCTTCCCTGCTGCGGCCCTTTTTTCCGGCCTTGTTTACCAGCAGTGGGTATAGTTTTGCAAATGGCATCTGCGTCACATCAGTACGGGGCATATACTTCTCCTTTCCAAATCTCAGCCACCCAACCAAGGTTCTTGATAGGCACTTTATTTGATATTCTTATCATACCATGAGCATCCCCATCTGACAATCAAAGCGGTCTCATAGTAATAGACAATCACCCCTTTGTTTATCGGCAATCCAGTCCCAGCAAAAGTTACAATACAAATCACACTTGACAACAAAGGATAAATCCCTATAATGAACATTGTTCATATTGAGGTGATTGGATGAATACCGTTGTCACATCAAAAGAGGATATCTTAAAAACCAGCCGGGAACTGATCCAGCGAGAGGGCTGGTCGGCCGTCAATATTCGTTCAGTGGCGGCGGCCTGCGGAGTATCGGTTGGTTCCATTTACAACTACTTTGACTCCAAGTCTGCCCTGGTTGGCGCCACCGTGGAAAGCGTCTGGTGTGAGATCTTCCACCGCCCGAAGGATAGAGCTGTGTTTCAGGACACCCAGGCCTGCATTACCTGGCTGTACGAACGAATGGAATATGGCTGCAAACAATATCCCGGATTCTTTACCCTCCACTCCCTGGGCTTTATGGGGGAAGACAAATCGGACGGGAGACGGAAGATGCAGCAGACCTGGCAGCACATTTTGGAGGGATTGCACTCCGTTTTACAGCAGGACACCAAAGTGCGGCCAGATGCCTTCACAGAACAATTTACGGCGGAAAAATTTGCAGATCTTTTGTTTTCTCTAATGCTGTCAGCTTTACTGCGGCAGGATTATGATCCAACCGCTGTACTGGAGATTGTCCGCAGGACTCTCTATTAAAATTCCCACCGGCCAGTGGGAATTTTATATCTTGGAAACTGAACATCGTTCATTCAAAAAGGAGGGAACCCATGAAAGTAAAGCGAAATACCCTGTTGCTTCTGGCCTGTCTGGTGTGGAGCGCGGCGGGATTCAATATCCTACGCATCGGCCTGACGGCCTACCCAGCCTACCTCTCGGTACTGAATTTCCTGCTTTCTGTGCTGGTTTTTGCCGTGTTTCAGCGGTTTATCTTTGGAAAATTGGTGAAAAAGCACACCAGCCGAATTATCTCTTATTTGGAGGAGCGGCACTTTTTTCTAAAATTCTTTGATAAAAAGGCCTTTGCCATTATGGCGGTAATGATGACCGGTGGAATTGGCCTGCGGGTAAGTGGACTTGCGCCGGAGCGGTTTATTGCCGTGTTTTACACCGGCCTGGGAGCTGCCCTGCTGCTGGCCGGATTGCTGTTTGGCCGAAACTTTGGCAAAGCCGTTTTTGCTGCAAATCAAAACATGGAAGAAAAAGGAGTATAAGCGATGCAGGCAATTATGGAAACTCTATTTGATGCGGTCTACCTGGTCTCGGTCATTACCATCGGTATCCTGATGATTCGGGGCAGTAAGGGAAACCGTCAGTTCCGTTTGTTCGGCTTCATGGCGGTGGTGCTAGGCGCAGGCGATGCCTTTCATCTGATCCCCCGTGCGGTTGCTCTGTGCACCACAGGCCTTGAAAATTACACCGTTCCTCTGGGACTGGGAAAATGGATCACCTCGGTCACTATGACAATCTTCTATGTACTGCTCTACTATGTGTGGCGGCAGCGGTACCATGTCAAGGGACAGGGCGGCCTGACCACCGCAGTATATATTTTGGCCGGTCTGCGAATCCTTCTGTGCATGATGCCTCAAAATCAGTGGCTCAGTGCCGACGCCCCCCTCTCTTGGGGCATCTACCGCAACATTCCCTTCGCTCTGCTTGGTCTGCTGGTGATCGTACTGTTTTATCGCAGTGCCAGAGATCATGGAGACCGGGCGTTTCGGTGGATGTGGCTGACTATTGTATTGAGCTTTGGCTTCTACATCCCTGTCGTTCTGTGGGCGGATGCCATCCCCATGATCGGGATGCTGATGATCCCCAAGACCTGCGCCTATGTTTGGACAGTACTTATCGGGTATTTCGCCATGAAACAGGAGTGCCGATAATGTTTTGAATTTCCCGCTCCACATTGCGCCCCCCTTTCTTTTTGAGGTATCCAACTATCTTTCAACCACTCGCTCTGCGAGTGGTTTTTTATTTCCCGCTTGGTTATCCCGGCAAAAGCTGCCGGAGGCCCAGCCAGACTCCGGTAACGCTGTCCAGATTAGAAAAGGCAGAATTGTCCTCCATGGGATTTACCGAGGATAAGAGCTTCCAGATCTTGCTATATCTGGCCGATCCGGTACGCTTCCCGACTTGTCCGAGAATATCAAGGAGTCGCATTTCCTATAACCGACCATCCATAATCTGTCATACGCTCCCAGGGTGGCCGCCTGCCTTTCTCAAAACACTTGACAAAAGCAAGTCTCTTCGATATACTTAACGCTGTTAACTATATGTAAGAAGGAGACACTACGCGTGGAATGGACCGATATGATGCACTTCCAGCAGCAGCTTCAAAAGGTTATGCGCTCCTTGCTCCCTTTGCGGAAGTCTCTGCTGACTGCCAGCGAGTGTGAGCTCTTGGCCCACCTGTATTTGCAGCCGGAACAAAATACTCCTGTTCTGCTCAGCCAGAACAGCGGTATGAAAAAAGAAGCGGTGAGCCGCTGTCTGAAATCCCTCTACGAAAAAGAGTGTATCCGGAAACAGCGCCAGGAAACAGACGAGCGCAGCTATCGGCTCTTTATTACGGAAACAGGCCTTGCCGAATTAAAAGAGGGATACGAAAGTATTTTGCAGCCATTTTACGATCTGTGGCGCAGCTCCAGCGAAGATTTTGAAGCATTTATGTATTACGCGGACAAACTTGCCGCACACATTGAGAAAGGACAGGATAGATCCCGTGACCACGAAGTTCTATGATGCACTGCAAATGGATCCTGCTGTGCTGAAGCGGAAGATCGCCGCTTGTGACACAAGGCAGGAAAAAAACTATTACTGGATCGCCATGGCCGTGCGCTCGGTACTGATCGTAGCCTTTGCCATCGTCTTTATCAGCCTGCTGTCTGGTGTGTTTGGCTCGGACAACACGCCTCTGGCTGTGGCCTTATTCTGCATGATGCTGGGGATCCGTTTTGTCAATTTCGAATACTGCATCGGCGACTCTCTTGTCACTTTGGCGGCCGTTCTGGCCATTCTGGTTCTGGTTCCCAGCGCCGCCATGGTGCTTCCGCCGCTTTTCCTGATCCCGCTGCACTTTACGGCCTTTTTTGCCATGCTCTACATGACTACCCAACGGCCCGAAATGGGAAACGGCGGCTTATATAGCTTTGCCTACGTCTATCTGACCGGCAATCCCGTACTGGGAGAGGCCCTGGTTCGCCGCGCTCTCATGGCACTGGTGGGCTACCTGATCTGCGGAGCGATCCTGTTTGCCAAGCACCGGCATCATCATAAAACCACCCGTTTCCACCACGTCATGCGTAAATTTGATTTGTCCACACCGGTTCACCTGTGGCAGCTGCGCATGGCCCTTGGCGTGAGTCTGGTTCTGACTGCCGGGCAGGTATTCGGCGTGGAACGGTTTATGTGGATGGGATTTGCCTGCGCGTCGCTGCTGTCGGAATATCCCTACTCCGGCAATGCAGTTGTCCGCTTCCGGCAGCGGATTGTAGGAGCCGTCGCAGGCTGCTGCGCGTTTTTTGTCCTTCATTTGGTAACACCGGAAGCCCTTCATCCACTGATGGGTCCGTTGGGAGGGCTGTGTCTGGGTTTCTGCACCGATTACCGGTATAAAACCGCCATGAACTGCTTTGGCGCACTGATGCTGGGAACCGGGATCTACGGACTGCAGGGCGCAGTCATTCTGCGTATTGCAGACACGTTCCTGGGCGTGACATTTGGCCTGGTATTTGCTGCACTCTTCCATCAGCTGGCAGGTGTCCGGCTTCTGCCTGATCCGGAAGCAGAGTAACCGCAGGAAAAATGAAAAACAGCACTGCCGCGCATCATGACGGCAGTGCTGTTTTTATATTCCGGTTACTGTTCTTTGCCCGATTCCGGCTGCTGAGGTTTCATGCCCCAGAACACCACATTCATCAGCACCACGATCAGCAAAACAGCCGCCATAGCTACCCAAAAGCCCATGTCCAGTCCCCACAGAGTGGTGGTTCCAAACAGGTCCAGCCAAATTTTCGTCCAGTTCATCAGTCATTCCTCCATTCTTAAAGCAGTTCGCCGTAATGCCGCACGTAGGCCTTTTTCAGGCTGGTGGCCAGAACCATGTAGAGCAGGATGCAGGGGATCAGATAGGCAAAGTAGGCCGCAGGCAGAGCCACAAACCCCAACATAGTGCCAAGAGGGGTAAAGGGAATGATAGTCAGCACCGTGATTCCAGTCAAGGTCAAAAGAGTCAGCGGTGCGGAGGCTCGACTCTGGATAAAGGGTAGTTTGGGAGTGCGGATCATGTGAATGACCAGCGTCTGGCTCCACATGGATTCCACGAACCATCCCGCCTGGAACAGACCCATATATGCCATCTGCATCTGTACCAGCTGGGCCCCACTGAAGTGATTGGCCAGATCGTTATACAGCACACCGCCGGATACAAACATCGGGCAGAACACAAAGTACATGAAGATATACGTGGCAAAGTCAAAGATAGAGCTGGTGGGGCCGATCCACAGCATAAAGCTGCCCACGCTGGAGGCATCCCACTTCCGGGGCTTTGCAATAAATTCCTCGTCTGCATTGTCCCAGGGAATGGCCGTACAGGACAGGTCGTAGATCAGATTGAGGAAAATCAGATGTACGCTCATCATGGGCAGGAAAGGCAGCAGCGCCGAGGCCGCCAGCACCGAGAACATGTTGCCGAAGTTGGAGGAGGCGGTCATCTTGATATACTTAATCATATTAGCATAGGTCTTGCGCCCCTCGATGATCCCCTGCTCCAAAACCATCAGGTCCTTCTCCAGCAGGATAATATCTGCCGACTCCTTAGCCACATCCACGGCAGTATCCACCGAAATACCGATATCCGCCGCCTTCATCGCCGCGGCATCGTTGATGCCGTCGCCCATGAATCCCACCGTGTGTCCGCTCTCCCGGAGGACTGAGACCACCCGCACCTTCTGGTCCGGAGTCAGCTTGGCAAAGACGTCGGTGGTTTCTGCCGCTTTTGCCAGCTCAGCGTCACTCATATGTTCCAGATCGGACCCCAGCAGCATGTTGCGCACCTTCAGTCCCACCTGCTTGCAGATGGTTCGGGTCACCTTCTCGTTGTCACCGGTGAGAATCTTGGTCGTCACGCCGTGGTCCTTCAAGGCTCTGATGGCGTCGGCGGTAGACTCCTTGGGCGGATCGAGGAAGGCCAGGTAGCCCATCAGCACCATGTCCTGTTCATCCTTCACCCCGAAAGCTCCCACCGGGGAAGGGTTGCTCTTCTGGGCAATGGCCAGAACACGGAAGCCCTTCTCGTTGAGACCTTCCACAGTCTGAAGGATCCGGCCGCGCACCTCGTCGGTCAGCGGCTGCACGCTGCCGTCACACTCTGCAAAGGCGCAGATGGAGAGCATCTCCTCCACCGCCCCTTTGGTCACCATCTGAGTCTTTCCGGCCTGATCCTGCACCACCGTGGTCAGGCGGCGGCGAGTGAAGTCAAAGGGAATTTCATCTACCTTTACATAGTGCTCTGAAAGGTCCAGCAGGCGGGGATCTTCCGCTTCCGCCTCCTCCGTCTTGTGGATGATGGCTAGGTCCATCAGATTCTTATAACCAGTCTGAAAATAGCTGTTGAGGTAGGCGTGGCGCAGCACCCGGGTGTCGTCCTCCCCGTTCACATTGAGGTGGTACTCCAACACTACCTTATCCTGGGTCAGGGTGCCGGTCTTATCGGTACAGAGAATGTCGATGGCACCGAAATTCTGAATAGAATTGAGGTTCTTGACGATCGTCTGCTTTTTGCTCATGGACACCGCGCCCTTGGCCAGGCAGGTGGTTACGATCATGGGGAGCATCTCCGGGGTCAGGCCTACGGCAATGGAGATTCCGAACAGGAATGCCTCCAGCCAGTTGCCCTTGGTGATGCCGTTGATGAAAAACACCAGCGGAACCATGACCAGCATGAAACGGATGAGCACCCAGGAAACCGCATTGACACCCTTGGTAAAGCTGGTCTCCACCGCCTCCCCTGCTACCGCGCAGGCCATGGAGCCAAACAGCGTGTGGTCGCCCACGCACACTGCCACCGCCGTTGCGCTGCCGGAGACCACATTGCTGCCCATAAAGGCAATGTTGGTGTAGTCGGTTACGCTCTCCTTCCGGTCGTTGACGTGGGGCGTCTTTTCCACCGGCTCACTCTCTCCGGTGAGACTGGCCTGGCTGACAAACAGGTCCTTTGCCTCCAGAATGCGAACATCTGCAGGGATCATATCCCCCGCGGACAGGTGGACAATGTCCCCCACCACCAGGTCATCCATGGGGATCTCCACTTTCTCCTGTCCCTTCCGGGTGACGGTACAGGTGGTGGTGATCATGGCCAACAGCTTTTCTGCCGCATTGCCGCTCCGGGACTCCTGGACAAAACGCAGGGTACCGGAGAGGATGACCATGGTCAGGATAATCACCACCGTCAGGCAGTCAAAATCCTCCGGCACGCTTCCAAACAAAGACAGATAGGGAAACACCATGTCCGTCATGGTGGATACCAGGGCCAGGCAGAACAAAATCGCTGTAAAGGGATTGATAAAGGCGCCGGCCAGCCGCTTGGCCAGGGATTTCTTTTTTTCCCTGGTCACTTTGTTGCTGCCGTATTGATTGCGGTGTTCCAACACGGTCTCTGCGTCCAGACCACGCAGAGCGGCATTCATCTGACGCAAAACATTCTGTGCGGAGTTGGTGGCCGCATCCTGGATGCGGCGGTTCTGCTCGTCACGGACCACTGCCTTCTCAACGCTCTGGCGAAGGGCAATGCGCTTTTCTTTCTTGTTCATCGGTCTTACCTCCTTGCTTTTTCATAGAGGCAAGCAGTGCGGTATGAGAGGCATAAAACTCCCGCCTCCTATGTGCTGCACTGCGCCTTCTGGGACTGCCGTCAGAGTCCATGCCGCCCACCTCACTTTCCACGTCATTCTCTCGGAAGGGATACACTCCAAGGCGTTTCCCCCGCCGACCATAAACAGGATACAAAAATCGCAAGGAAAATCACATGGCCAAAGCCTTGCGATTTCCTTGCGATTTCGTCAGGATACAGGGTCAAAATTTGTCATTGAATTTGTAGCCGATGCCCCAGATGGTCAGAATGTATTCCGGTGCATCGGGATTGGGTTCGATCTTCTTGCGGAGTTTTCGGATGAAAGCCATGATATTGCTGTCATCCAGCAGGTAATCCCGCTCCCACACCGCCTGATAGATCTGCTCTTTGGTAAATACCTCCCCGCGGTTACGGGCCAAAAAGTAAAGAATGTCAAACTCCTTTGGAGTCAGCGCGATCTCCTGTCCGTCCCGGATCACTCTGCGCAGCCGCAGGTCGATGGACAGCGCACCGCAGCTTATACTGTCGCCGGAGGGCACCATTGTATCCGTCTCTCCCAGCTCCAGCATAAGGGAGTCCGCGCTGCCTGCCATCAGCTCTCCCAATCCCTCTGTCAGGTCCTTTGCTGCCGGAGTATCCGGCGCGGAGGTACGCAGCTTCTCATAGAGCCATCCTGTCAGTGAGGAATCCAGGGCAATAAAACCGATTTTCTTTTTCATACCAGACTCCTCCCTTCTCAGCGCAGGCCGTGATATTTTTTTCGATACCAGCTCTTGGCCCATGTGACCACCAGCAGGTAGAGCAGAACGATCCCAACCAGAAATCCGAAATAGGACAGCGGCAGCGCGGTCAGGCCGATGAGCTGCCCTACTGGAGTAAAGGTCAGAACGGTAAAGAGCAGGATCCCCAGCAGCGTGACCACCATCACCGGACGGGAGGGCTTGCTCTGAAGCAGCGGCACTCTCTGGGTTCGGAGCAGGTGCAGGATCAGCACCTGGGTCCACATGGACTCCAGGAACCACCCGGTCTGAAACAGGGTAATAAAGCGCAGCTGCTCCCCGCTGCCGGCTAAGGCTTCAAAGCTCCCGCCGCACACAGAGGGACACAGGACAAAAAACAAATACCCAAAGGTGGCGATATCAAATACCGAGCTGATGGGGCCAAAGAAGCGCATGAAACGGCCCAGTGTCCGCCCAGACCACTCCAGCGGCTGGGCACAGATCTCCTCGTCTACATGGTCCCACGGAAGGACCAGGCACAGCATGTCATAAAGCAGATTCAGCAAAAGCAGCTGCACCGAAGTCATGGGGAAAAAGGGCAAACATACGCTGGCAATCACAATGGAAAGGATATTGCCGAAATTGGACGAGGCCGTGATGTTGATGTATTTGGACACGTTGGCAAAGGCTTTCCGGCCCTCCTGAATTCCCTCCTCCAGCACATTGAGGTCTTTTTTCAGCAGGATAACGTCGGCTCCCTCTTTGACTGCCTCCGCCGCGGTGTCTACGGAGATACCTACATCCGACTCCACCATTGCGGGCAGGTCGTTCATGCCGTCCCCCAGAAATCCCACCGTATGCCCATTGGCCTGCAGAGTCTGAAGGACCCGCACCTTCTGCTTGGGCGACAGCTCCGCAAATACGGTGGTGTGCTCGATCTTGACGGGCAGTTCGTCCTCGGTGAGCCGCTCCAGTTCCTCTCCTGTCAGAGTGTGCACTGTATCGATGCCCAGCCTGCGGCAGATGGACACAGCTACGCTTCTCTGGTCTCCGGTGAGTACCCGGACACCCACATGAAGTCCCTGCAGTTTGCCGATGGCAGCGGCGGCAGTCTGCTTGGGCGCATCGAAAAAGGCCAGATAGCCCAGAAGGACAAAGTCCCTCTCGTCTTCTCCCTCCAACTGCGCTGCGTCCAGCGGTTTATAGGCTACGGCCAGCACCTTCATGCCGTCCTCCAGCATCTCATCCACGATGGCGTGAACGCTGGCAAGTCCGTCGGCCTGCATGGGCTGCCGCTCTCCCCTGTATTCCACAAAGCAGCACCGGCGGCATACCTCGTCCACACTACCCTTGACGACAAGCAGATTCTTCTCTTCTCCCTTCACCAGAACGCTGGCAAACTTCCGCTCGTAATCAAAGGGCAGCTCATCCAGCTTTGGGTGCTCCTCCGCCCACCGCTGAAAATACCCGCTGCGCCCCGGCATCTCCCGGCACTTCAAAATTGCAGAATCCAGATGGTTTCTCACGCCGGTGTGGTAAAGGCTGTTGAGATAGGCAAAGTCCAGCACCTTCTCGCTCTCGTTGCCCAGGATATCCATGTAATATTCCAGTAGAATCTCGTCTCCGGTCAGAGTGCCGGTCTTGTCCACGCACAGGATGTCCATGCTGCCAAAGCCCTGCATGGCATTGATGTTTTTGACCACAGTTTGCTTTTTCCCCATAGCAGCGCTGCCCTTGGCCAGACACGCGTTGATGACCATGGGGAGCATCTCCGGGGTAAGTCCTACCGCGACAGACAGTGCAAACAAGAAGGCTGAAAACCAGTTGCCCTTTGTAAGCCCGCAGGCGGCAAACACGATGGGGGTTAAAATGGCCATAAAGCGGATAAGCACCCAGGCGATGGAGTTGGCCCCCTGGTCAAAGCCGTTTTTCACGTGGGCTTCGGCATCCGAGAAGCCGCCGTAGACAGTGTCCTTTCCCACCGCCAGAACGATGCCCTCCCCCGTACCTCCAATGACGGAGGAGCCCATAAAGACAATATTCTCATACTCGCCATAGGAGCGCGCCTGTCCCTTGGGAAGGACTCGGGTCTGTTTCTCCCATATGGCACTCTCGCCGGTGATCACTGATTGAGAGACGAACAGATCCTTGGCCGCCGTCAGGCGAATATCCGCCGGAACACGGTCCCCGGCAAGCAGGCGGACCGCATCGCCCACCACCAGCTCTGTGGAGGACAGTCCCACCCACTGGCCGTCCCGGTACGCCAACACCTCCGACGCGATCATCTCGGTCAGACGGTCTGCCACACGCTTGGCCCGCATCTCCTGAATAAACCGCACGCCGCCGCTGATGAGCAGCATGGATAAAATGATGATGACGGTGGTCATATCCCGGCTGAAGTTGGAGGCCAGAAGAACGTCAGTCACAAAAGAAATACTGGCCAGCACAAACAGGATCACTGCAAAGGGATTGATAAACGCCCGGCGCAGGCGATAGAGCACCGTGTCCGACGCCCGGCCTGACAACACATTGCTACCATACCGCTGCCGACTCTCCTCCGCCTGCTCCTCATCATAGCCCTGCTCCGGAATATGAAAATCCCGATACAGCGCGTCAGTATCCATATATGCGTACTCCAGAACACGCCGATGAATGGTGCGCTCCCCTTTCACATCTCTCACCTCCACGGGTTTTCCCTATCATACCATAGAAGCCGCTCTTTGGCTCGCCTGGAAATCTTGCTTTTTCCTTGCTTCCCTACCCCACAGCGCAAAAAAGTCCCCTGTATCCGCATGGACACAGGGGACAAATGGGCGCGGCACGGCTCACACCAAAATCTCCACCCGGCTTCCGCCGGACTTATCTTTCGTAACTACAATCTGCTTGTCGATCTTTTCTTTCAGCTCCGCCACATGGGAGATGATCCCCACCAGACGGTTTCCCTCGGTCAGTCCGGAGAGCGCCCGGATGGCCTGCTGCAGCGACTCCTCATCCAGAGAACCAAAGCCCTCATCCACAAACATGGTATCCAGCCGGATTCCTCCAGCGGCAGATTGGATCTCATCCGAGAGCCCCAGCGCCAGGGACAGTGAGGCCTTAAAGGACTCTCCGCCCGACAGGGATTTGACACTGCGCTGGGAGCCGTTGTAGTGGTCTATCACGTCCAGCTCCAGGCCGCTCTGGCTGCGGTTATTCTCCGCCTCCCGGCGGCGCTTCAGCTCATACTGTCCCCCCGACATGACCAGCAGGCGGACATTGGCCCGCTGCAAAATACGGTCAAAGAAGGTCATCTGGATATAGGTCTCCAGGGCGACCTTCTCCTTGCCGGCGAGATTGCCGTTGACCGTGTTGGACAAGGCCCGCACCCAGGTATACCGCTTTTCCAGCTTCTCCAGGTCCGCCGCCTTTTCCTGCATATTTTCCAGGGCCGTCTTGTTGGTCACGAGACGGGCATGGATGGTCTTTTGGGTCTGGGATGCTTCGCTGCGCTGCCGGGTCAGCTCTTCGCTGCGCTGCTGCTGAGCCTGGACATCCACCTTCTGGCCGCTCTCCAGCATTTGTTTCAGCTCCTGGATGGCAGCGTCCGCCCTGGTCAGTTCTGCCTGACGGCTGTTCGCAGTCTCCTCGGCCGCTTTCCGTGCTGCGGCCAGACTCTGGATCTCCTCTCCCAGTGCGGCAATACGTGCTCTGGCCGCCTGCAGATCCGGATAATGGAGCTGGGCGCGCAGGGCCTCAATCTGCTCGGTCATCTCCTCGTTCCGGCTTTCAGCACCCGCCAATTCCTCCCGCAGAGCGGCAGCAGACTGCTCCAGTTCTTTCAAGGCCTGCTCCTCCTGGGGAATTCTCCGGTCCAGTTCCTGCTTTTGCTGTAATTTTTTCTGGAGTATCTGGGTCCGCTCCTCCATTTGTGTCAGCGTCGTTTTCTCCCGCTCCAGATCCTCTGTGATCACAGCGGGGACTTTCTCCAGCGCGCAGCCTCCCAGGTGGACGGTCAGCTCCCGTCCAAGGGTGTTCTCCATCTGCTCCCTCTGGCCGTCTAAGGCACTCCGGGCCACCTCCGCCTGGGTAAGGTCCTGCTGCAGCTGCTCCTGCTGCTTTTCCAGGCCAGCCAAGGCCAGCTCCTGCCGCTGGATCTCCTGTCCGAGCTCCTCCCGGCGGGCAAGCTGCGCCTCCAACTCCATCAGCGCCTGATGCAGTTGAGACAGCTCTCTCCCGGCCTCCTCCCGGCCAGCGTCGATTTGCTGCCCGGCGCATTCCAGATCAGGGTCCGGAATATACGCCGACATCTGCGTCAGAAGCTGGCGCTGCCGCTCCTCCAGGGCGGCGCGCTCCGTTCCCGCAGCCAGACTCTTTGTCTGGGCCTGCTGCCGGGCCGCCTCCAGTTGTCCTTTCGCCTGTTCCAGCTCTGCCTCCGTGGGCGCGCCGCCGGACAGTTGGGCCGGAGCCGGATGATGAAGGGAGCCGCACACGGGACAGGGACTGCCATCCTCCAGGGACTGCGCCAGCACTCCCGCCTGCTCGTCCAGGAACGCCCGGTTCTTTCGGCGGTAGTCCTCCTCCATCTGCTCCGCCTGCTCTCTGGCTTGCTCATAGGCCATCTGAGCCCTCTTGAGCGCCTGCTGCACCTTGCCACAGACATCCAGCATAGCTGCCAGCTCATCCAGAGCCTTGGCTTTCTCCTGCGCCCGCTCCTGACTGCGCAGAAGCTTTTGTTTCTCCTCCGGCAGACCCTGAGCCGCTTGCCAGGTCTCCCGGCTGACCTGCAGTGTGTTCTTTGCCTGGAGAACTTGGGCTGCCAGATCCTTTTGCCGCTGGGAGAGGATCTCCCGCCGGGTCTGGCTCTCGGTCAGCTGTCCCAGGCAGGCTTGCCAGGCACTTACCTGAACCTGCAAAGATTCCAGGGCAGCCTTGCGGTTTTCTGCCTGTTCCTTCTCCCGCAGCAGGCGCTCCTGCTCTGTCTCCACACCGGCTAACCCGGCAAGTTCCTGCTTCCAGCGTTCCAGATCCTGGGTTTTGGCCGCCTGCATCTGCGTCTGACCGTTCCGCTTCTGCTCCAGCGCCGCGATCTGCCCGGTGAGAGCCGCGCGGGCAGTCTCTTTTTCTGACAGTTCCCGATACCGGGGCAGTTCCGCCTCCTGCGCAGCCAGTTCTTTGCTCAACTCCTCCTGCCGGGGTGCCTTCTGCACCTCCTCTTCCAGTGCCTTCCGGGCCACCTCCACCTGGGGCAGCAGCTCTTCTCGGGCTTTGCAGGCCTCCTCCAGCTTTTTCTGGGTCTTTTGGGCCTCCTCTGCCTTGCCCAGCAGGGCCGAGGTCTCTTTCAGCTCCTCCTCCAGGCGGTCCAGCACCTTCTGTTGCTCCTCCTGGGCCTCACAGTCCTGGTCAATCAGCCGACGGATCAGCTCCACGGTCTCCGGAAACGGCAGCTGACCCTCCTGGGCCTTTTGAAGCGCTGGCTTATACAGATCGTCCTCGTGGCAGACCACTCCCCCAATGTACTGCTGTACACTGGCACGGGCGGCCTCGCAGTCCCGCTGAAGCTGTCCCGCTTCGCTCTTCATCCGCTCCTGGAACACCATATAGTACTTAGTCTTAAAGATCTCCCGGAAAATCTCCTGGCGGCTTTTGGTATCTGCCAGCAGCAGCTTCAAAAAATCCCCCTGTGCGATCATGGCGATCTGGGAAAACTGGCTGCGGTCCAGGCCAATGATTTCCACGATCTCCCGGTTGACCTCCCGGGGCTTGACAACCACACGGCCATCGGGAAGGATCAGCTCTGCATCCGCCTTCTGCGCGGTGGTTCCTCCGCCCCGCTTGGCCGGACGTTCATACTCCGGATTGCGGCGGACCGTGTAGGTCTTTCCGCCGTAGGAGAAAATCAGTTCCACCTGGGTAGGGGTGTCCGGCTGGGCGTACTTGGAACGGAACATGGATGGATCCCGGTTCTCGCCGCTGGGCTCTCCGTAGAGGGCGTAGGTAATGGCGTCAAAAATCGTAGTCTTTCCCGCACCCGTATCCCCGGTGATCAGGTAAAGTCCCTGCTTTCCCAGCTTCTCCAGGTCCATGACCACTTTTCCGGCATAGGGGCCAAAGGCCGATACAGTCAATTTCAGTGGTCTCATGACTCATCCTCCTCCCAGATCCGCTTCATCAGGTTCTTGGCAAAGGCGCGCTGTTCCTCTCCCATGGGCTGCCCGTTCTGCTTTTCATAAAATTCCTCCAGCAGCTCCAACGGGGAGCGCTGCTGATCTTCTGCCCCCTCCAGGATGATCTCTGTCCGGGTGCGCTTGTTGTCATAGTCCAGCTTCATCAGGTTGGGATAGATGATGCGCAGCTTACTCACCGCATCGGGAATATCCTCCTCATCCGTAAGGGTAATATGGACGTAGTCCCGGGGATAGCTCGTCCTCTGGTAAAAGCCCCGGAAGGTCAGTTCCTCATACGTACCCCGCAGTTCTGCCAGGTCCCGCATGGGGGTAAGGGGCACGGTGCGCACCGACACATCCCCCTTCTTCCCCAATTCCACCACTGTCACCGACTTCTGGTGTTTGACCTCAGAGAAGGAGTATTTCAAAGGCGTACCGCAGTAACGCACGGTCTCCCGTCCCACCTTCTGGGGACCATGGATATGGCCCAGAGCCACATAGTCGAAGGGCTCAAAAACAGACACATCTACATTGTCTGTGCCACCCACCGAGATCTCCTCCGAGTCACACCGGACCGCGCCGGTGACAAACTGATGGGTCACCAGCACATTTCGCTGCGCGGAATCCACTCCCATAGCCTCAATGGCTGCGGCCAGTGCGTCCGTATAGGTCAAAATTTCCCGCTCCGGAAAACACCGGCGGACATGGGCCGGTTTCAGAAAGGGCAGCAAATAGAAGTTTACCGGGCCGTACTCATCCGTTAACGTAATTGGGCTCACTTTTCCATCATAGACCGGAGCCAGATGTACGCCGCTTTGCGCCATAAGCCGTCCGCCAAATGCCATACGTTCCGGGGAGTCGTGGTTTCCGCTGATCAGAAAGACCTGGAGGTCCCGCTTGGCCAGGCGCACCAAAAAGTCGTCCAGAAGCGCCACCGCCTCGGCAGAGGGCACGGACTTGTCGTAGACATCCCCGGCAATCATCACGCCATCCGGTTTCTCCCGGTCAATGATCTGCAAAATTTCAGTCAGGATATACTGCTGGTCCTCCAGCATGGAAAATTCGTTGACCCGCTTGCCCAGATGCAGGTCGGAGAGATGGATCAGTTTCATCGCAGTGCTCCTCCAAACCGATATGGATTATCATCATTATATCCAGAAATCGCAGGCGGCGCAATCGTACCTCCTCTGGTCCCGCCGCTGTACCTATTTGATTTTCTATGACCTTTCCGCGCCGATGTGCTATAATATTTTCTGCAAGGGAACAGGCATGATCGTCCCCTCTTTTGCCCTCACGGCCCAAAGCGCTGCCGTCTGATGCAAACATCCATACAATAGGAGGTATTTCTTATGCGCAAGAATTTTGGAGCCAAACCTTGGACCTATCCCCAGCCGGTTTTTATTCTCGCCACCTATGGGGAAGATGGTACGCCCGATGCCATGAATGCGGCCTGGGGCGGGATCAGCGACGATAAAGAGCTGTCTATGTGCATCAGTGCCGGTCACAAGACCACCGCCAACATTCTGGCCCGAAAAGCCTTTACCGTTAGCATGGCCACGGTGGAGCAAATGGTGGCCTGTGACTACGTGGGCATCGAGTCGGGCAACAATGTGGCCAACAAACTGGAGAAGGCGGGCTGGCACACCACCAAATCGGAATTTGTGGACGCCCCTGTCATCGATGAGCTGCCCATGGCCGTGGAGTGCCGTTTGATCAGCTACGATCCGGAGAGCTGCCGTCTGGTAGGTGAGATTGTCAATGTCAGCGCCGACGAATCGGTGCTGGGGGATGACGGAAAAATCGATCCGGATAAGCTTCAGCCCATTACCTTTGACCCCATTCACAGCGCTTACCGCAAGCTGGGTGAAAAAGTGGGCAATGCGTTCCAGGATGGAGCAAAGCTGAAATAATTCTTCAGAATCTACATAAAACCCCGGGCAGATGGTCTATACGCCATCCGCCCGGGGTTTTCTTATATATGCTCTAAAACTTGGTTCGTACCGAGAAATTCCCGCACAAAGTACAGCACTTCTTCCGGAGTCCCTGCAAGACAGTCCGCCCCGGAGAGTTCCTCCGGACTTCCATAGCCATAAGTACAGCCCACAGCGGATACTTGGTTTTTCCGTGCCATCTCCATATCCTGATTCCGGTCGCCAATAACCAGAAATTCTCCCGGCCAGCGCTTTTTCAGAATAGGCAGAATCTCGTACTTGGGCAAATATTGAAATTCCTCTCCGCAATAGAGCCCGTCAAACCAGCGCTCCAACCCAAAGCAGGCCGTGTGAGCACGGAGATAGGAGCCGGGACAGTTACTTAGCAGCAGCATCCCTACCCCCAACTTCTTCAGCGCGTCCAGGACCTGGGGCACGCCGGGATAGAGTCGGGCTTTCCCCTCCTCCACCAGCTCCTGCATCCGCCGGCCAATGTACGCGCCCCCTGCCTGCTTCTCCTGAGAAGAGAGCTGAGCCTGGAACTGCTCCCACATCTCTAAGGGAGTCATGCCGATCCACCTCCGGATGGTCTCCCGGTCTGGTGGAGCACCCACAGCCAGTCCCCGGGAGGCCAGATCGTCATAGGCTGCCAGGACGGCGGGAGCATAGATGGCCAGGCTGTCGTGGAGGGTACCGTCGTAGTCAAAGAGCAGGTTTACCATACTCAGGCTTCCAGGGCGCGGATCAGGTTGACCATCTCAATGGCGCCCTGAGCGCACTCAGAACCCTTGTTGCCCGCCTTGGTACCGGCGCGCTCGATGGCCTGCTCAATGGTATCGGTGGTGAGCACGCCGAACATCACGGGGATGTCGCTCTCCAGGGCCACGGCGGCGATACCCTTGGACACCTCATTGCACACGTAGTCATAGTGGCTGGTGCTGCCCCGGATGACAGCCCCAAGAGCGATGACCGCATCGTACTTGCCGCTCTTGGCCATCTTGGAGGTAATAAGAGGGATCTCAAAGGCACCGGGCACCCAGGCCACGCTGATGTCGTCGGGCTTCACGCCGTGGCGCAGCAGGCCGTCCTCACAGCCGCTGAGCAGCTTGGAGACGATGAACTCGTTGAACCGGGCACACACGATGCCCACCTTGATGTCCTGAGATACCAGATTGCCTTCAAAGATTTTCATAGTAAATTCCTCCTGTTTTATGTAAATTGAGTTCGATCAATAGTTCACCAGATGGCCCATACGGCGCTGCTTGGTGCGCAGATAGAAGATGTCGTCCTTGTTGGCCTCCACCTGGATGGGCACCCGCTGGGCAATCTCCAGGCCGAAGTCAGAGAGCTGATAGACCTTGTCCGGGTTGTTGGTGAGCAGGCGCATGGTCCGCACCCCCAGATCCCGCAGGATCTGCGCGCCGGTCCAGTACTCCCGCAGGTCGGGGGCAAAGCCCAGCTTCACGTTGGCATCCACGGTGTCAAAGCCCTGCTCCTGGAGCTCATAGGCCTTGAGTTTATTGATGAGACCGATACCCCGGCCTTCCTGGCGCATATAGAGCAGCACGCCCCGGCCTTCCGCCTCGATCTGCCGCATGGCAGCAGCCAGCTGCTGGCCGCAGTCGCACCGCCGGGAGCCAAACACATCCCCGGTGAGGCACTCGGAGTGGACCCGGCACAGGATGTCCTTGCCGTCGCCGATCTCTCCCTTCACCAGGGCCACATGGTGCTCCCCGGTCAGGTCGTTGACATAGCCATAAATCTGGAACTCTCCAAAGCGAGTGGGCAGCTTGGCGCATGCCTCCCGTACCACGTGCTTGTCGTGGAGGCGGCAGTAATCCTGGAGTGCCTTGATGGTGATGACCTTCAGGCCCCACTCCTGGGCCTTCTCCAGAAGCTCGGTGGTGCGCATCATGGTACCGTCGTCCCGCATGATCTCGCAGCACAGGCCGCAGGGGGTCAGCCCCGCCAGACGGCACAGGTCCACCGTGGCCTCGGTGTGGCCGTTGCGGGTGAGCACGCCGCCCCGCCGGGCCACCAAGGGAAACACATGGCCGGGCCGGCGCAGGTCCTCAGGCCGGGTAGCCGGGTCCACACATTTGCGGCAGGTGTAGCCCCGCTCCTGGGCGGAGATGCCGGTGGTGGTGTCCACGTGGTCGATGGAGACAGTGAAGGCGGTGCAGTGGTTGTCGGTATTTACCTTTACCATCTGTTCCAGCCCCAGACGGGCAGCCACTTCCTCGCTCATGGGGGTGCAGATGAGCCCCTTGGCATGGACGGCCATAAAATTCACATTCTCCGTGGTGGCAAACTGAGCCGCGCAGATAAGGTCCCCCTCGTTCTCCCGGTCAGGATCATCGATGGTGATGATGAGATGGCCCGCCCGCAGTTCTTCCAGGGCTTCCTCCACGGTGCAATAGGGATGTTCCATGGTTAAAATCCTCCTTGTATGTGCTTAAAATCCATGCTGTGCTAAAAATTCCAACGTGAGGGAGCTCTTGGCCGTCTCTTGGGGCTGTGGCCGCAGCAGCTTCTCCACGTACTTTCCGATCACGTCGTTTTCCAAATTCACCGTGTCGCCGGGCCGCTTCTCACCCAGGGTGGTGATAGCCACTGTGTGGGGGATGGCGGAGATGGAAAACCAACTCTCCCCCACTTCCGCCACCGTCAGACTGATGCCGTCGATGGCGATGGACCCCTTCTCCACGATGTAGCGAAGCAGCTCCTGGGAAGCGGAGATGGTGTACCATACCGCGTTATCGTCCTTCCGCAGGGCGGTGATGGTACCGGTTCCGTCGATATGGCCGGAGACGATGTGTCCGCCGAAGCGGCCGTTTGCTGCCATGGCCCGCTCCAAATTCACGTGGCTGCCCACCGTCAGGCTGCCCAAAGAGGAGCGGTTCAGGGTCTCGTGCATCACGTCGGCGGTAAAGCCGCTACCGTCCACCGTGGTGGCGGTGAGACACACCCCATTGACCGCCACACTGTCCCCAATCTTCAGGTCAGACAGGATATCCTTCGCCGCAATGGACAGTACCGACGAGTGCTGTCCCCGGCGTACGGAGCGGATGCTCCCCAATTCCTCAACGATCCCGGTAAACATGGTGTTCTACCTCGCTCTCCAGCAAAAAGTCGTCCCCCAGGGGGGTGATGGTGGTGTTGATGAGCCGCACCGCCTGGTCGGGGGTCTCCACCCCCAGCCCTTCCACCGGGGACTTGGCCGCACCGCCGCCAAAGAGTTTGGGTGCGATGTAGGCCTGCACCTTCTGAACCAGCCCCTGCTCCAGGGCGGACCAGTTCAGGGTGCCTCCCCCCTCCAGCAGGAGGCTGTCGATGTTTTCCGATCCCAACTGATCCATGAGGGCGGCGAGATCCACATGTCCCCCCCGCTCGGGCAACACCCACACCTGGCATCCAGCGGCCTCATAGAGGGCCCGGCGTGCTTCATCAGGGCAGGCTGTGGCCAGGATGGTGGGCACCGCCTTTGCAGTGCGGACGGTCTGGCTCGTCAACGGCGTACATAAATGAGTATCGCAGATGACCCGGATGGGGTCCCGTCCTCCCTCCATGCGGCAGGTGAGCAGCGGGTCATCGGCCAACACGGTCCCCACGCCGGCCAGAATGGCCCGGTAGCGGTGCCGATCCTCATGGACCCGCTTTCGGGCCCTTTCCCCGGTGACCCATTTTGACGCCCCGGTGCGGGTGGCGATCTTTCCGTCCATGGTCATGGCGTATTTCAGAACCACATAGGGGCGGCGGGTGGTGATGAAGTGGAAAAATACCTGGTTGAGGTCGTCGCAGGCCTCCTTGCACACCCCGGTCTCCACCTGGATGCCGTGCTCCCGCAGAAGTTCAAGTCCTTTGCCCGCCACCAGAGGGTTTGGGTCATTGGAGCCCACCACCACGCGGGTAATGCCCGCGTCCAGAATGGCCTGGGTGCAGGGCGGTTGGCGGCCCTGATGACAGCAGGGCTCCAATGTGACATAGAGGGTTGCTCCGGCGGGCGAACCGGTACAGTGTTTCAGCGCCTCCCGCTCCGCGTGGAGTTCTCCGTACCGGGTGTGCCACCCTTGTCCGATGATCTCTCCATTCTTCACCAGAACAGCTCCCACCATGGGATTGGGTGAGGTCCAGCCCATTCCTCGCCGGGCCAACTCCAGGGCCAGGTTCATATAGTCGGTATCGTTCATCCTGTGCCTCCTGAAAAAGAAAATGCCTTGAACGGAATCGTTCAAGGCATCATGGTGCAGGAAAGCGAATCAAAACCTGCCGCAAAAAAAGAAAACTCTGGAATGATACCATTCCAGAGCGACTTCATGCGCGCAGGTATATGACTCCCCGCAGTACACGATCTTCTTCCATCCAGACTATACTGTCGGCCCCGGAATCACACCGGGTCATGCCTTTCGGCTCGTGGGCTATACCACCGGTGGGGAATTGCACCCCGCCCTGAAGATCCTGATTCAATTTACCACAGTATACTACCAACGACCGTTCTTGTCAATTCCCCCAAAAAAGTCGCAGTACCTCCTTTGTCATATGGCAGATACACAATCCCTTTCTCTCACAGCATATGATACGCCCGGGGCCAAAAGCAGAAGCTTTCAGCCCCGGGCGCATATGAGGAAAAAAGGTTGGCACGTTTGGGATTACTTCTTCGCGTGCTTTCTCGCCTTATCCCGCAGGTAATACTGCTCGCCGGTGAAGAACTCGTTCTTCAGGTCCCTCACCTCGCCGCTCAATGCAATCAGCGCAATCATGTTGGGCAGGATAACCAGAGCCAGGAAGAAGTCCAGGAACTGATACAGGAACTCCAGGCCGCCGAACACACCGAAGAGGATGGCAGCGATGTAGATAAACTTCCAAATACGAGAGAACTTGTAACCAAAGAGGAAGCGGGCCTGACGCTCACCGTAGAACACCAGCACGATGACGGTGGACAGCACGAAGAGCAGGATGGAGATTGTAACCACATAGTCGCCCACCTTGCCGAACACGGTCTGGAAGGCCATAGAAGGCATAGCGGCAGCCTCGCTGGCGGGAACGGCCTGCCAAGCGCCGGTGACCAGCACCACCAGAGCGGTAACGGTGCAGACGATCAGAGTGTCCAGAGTGATCTCAAAGATACCCCAGAAGCCCTGACGGACAGGGTGGTCGGTCTGAGCGGTGGCATGGGCGATGGGAGCGGTACCCATACCGGCCTCGTTGGAGTAAGTGCCGCGGGCGGCGCCCCAGCGCAGAGCCAGAGCCAGAGTGGAACCGGCAAAGCCGCCCACAGGAGCCATAGGAGCAAAGGCGCTTTCAAAAATCAGGACAAAGACGCCGGGGAGCTTATCGATGTTGACGCCGATAACCACCAGGGCACCAATGACATAGATCAGAGCCATAACGGGAACCAGGCGCTCGGTAACCTGAACCAGACGCTTGGTGCCGCCCACCACGATGACCAGAACGATCAGAGCCATGGCGATGCCGGTAGCGATGTCAGGAATACCCAGGGTGGCTGCGTTCTGCGCAGCGGAAACGGTCTGAGTAGAGATGGACGGGATGATCTCGATCATCAGGAAGAAGGCGAACCAGCCGGCCAGGAACTTACCCAGGGCCTTGTTCTTAAAGCCTTTAGCCAGGTAGTAGGTCGGTCCGCCTACATACTCGCCGCTGGCATCCTTTTCCCGGTACTTGATGCCCAGAACGATCTCAGAGAACTTGGAGGCACAGCCCAGCAGGGCAATGATCCACATCCAGAACACGGCACCCGGGCCGCCGAATGCAATGGCTACCGGAACACCTACGATGTTTGCCGCGCCGATGGTGGATGCGATGGCCGCCGTTGCGGCCTGGAAGGGAGAAATTGCGTTGGGATCTTCGGGCTTTTTCATCATCTGTCCGAACGTCTGTCCCCACATGTAGAACAGATGCCGGAACTGGAAAAACCCAAGACGAATGGTGAGGAACAGGCCGCCGCCGGCCAGGATAATCATGAGCGGGGGACCCCAAAGCCAGTTGGTAAAGTCTACGATTGCTTTCACGATTTGATCCACAAAAAACCCCTCCTTCGTTTTTCTGCATTATACCGCTGAAGTGGTTTTCTCTGTATTTTATTGAAAGGGCACAAATGTTTGTTTTTTTATTTTTTTGTTTTTGTGGAAATTTAAGTTAAACCTCAAATAAACACCATGGGTTTATTGGGGATATAACCGGAAAACATCGGGACATGTACGTTGGAGATAGTGCAGGGCATGACGTGAAAAGGGATCTGCCATCGCCTCCTGCTTGAGGTAAACCGTGATGCAGTAAGTCTTGGACAGCTGGGTGATCAACCCCCGCAGTGAGTTCAGCAATCTTGCCTGAGAGACCTGGCGGCAGTCGCTCTCCAACCCATAGGTAGGAATCAGGGCCGATTGTATGCTGGACAGATCTTCCAGAAATACCTTTGGGATCTGATTGACCACGGTACGTTCACAGGCGCAGGTCAGCAATTCGATAAACTCGCTGAGCAGCAGGCCGGAAATCACTGCGGTATCCTCATTTCCCGACAGCTCCAGCGTCAGCTCCTCCAGCGTCTCCCCCCGCGGGGACAGCTCCTGCTCCTGGGAAGTGATCTCCAGATATAACTCACGCAAGGTCTTGGAGGGTGCCAGATTCAAATCCTTCCGCAACAGGTCCTCACAGGATTGATACCAGCGCAGTGCCGCATGCCGCTCGCCCTTTTGAAGACACAGCTTCATGATCCGGCAGTAATACTTTTCCTCGTAAGGGTTGATCCGCAGCAGGGCGCGCAGCGCCTCTTCCGCCCGGTCGATATCCTGGTTTTTGATATAGCTGTCGTAGAGCTGCTCCAGATTTTGCTGGGACAGCTTCTGATAGCGGGTGCGCTCAAACAGCAGCCAGTCGTTGAACTCATCGCTGTCCCGGATATAAAAGTCCTCTAAAAATTCCCGGCTGAGAATTTCATTGATTTCCAGAAGAATGTCCGCAGGTGCATCTTCGTCATGGATTTCAAGCAGCTGCTCAAGCCGTGTCAGGTCAGAGGTATACCGGTAGGCAGGATTGATTCCACAGAAATCTTTTGACGTGATCAGGAATTCTGCTCCGTTTTCATCCGGCGGAATTACCTTTTTGATGTTCCACAGGTTATAGCGCAGATTATAGGTTGCGGTATCATAGCTCTCCGCCCAAAACATGGAGGCCAGTTTTTCCCGGGTGACCCGGCGCTGCTCGTGGCAGATTAAAAATACCAAGATAGCCAGGGATTTTGCGCTCAGTCGGGTGGTCACTGGCTTGCCTGAAACAAAGAATTCTGCAGAGCCAAACATCTGAATGAACAATCCTTGATCCATGGCTGCCTCCTTAAAGATTGTGATAGAGAACAGAGCCAGACTTGATGGTCATGATGATTTCCGCGGTAATAATGTTTTTGGGGTTGGTCAGGAAAATGTTCCGGTCGGTGACCGTCAGATCTGCGATTTTCCCAATCTCAATCTCCCCCTTGTAGTCCTCCTCCCGTACCGCCCAGGCTGCGTCACGGGTAAACATGGACAGCGCCTCTTCAATGGTCAGGCGGTTCTCATCCACCGGAGGATTGACTGCGGCATAGATGCCCACCAGAGGATTGACGGGAGTCAAACCGCTGTCCGAGCCGCCGCAGATCCGGATGCCCGCGTTGCGGATTTCCCGGAAGGGATTGGTTTGTCTCCAGCGCTCTCCCAGACGTTCGGCATACATGCTGTGGCTGCCGCCGTAGTAATACTCGAAGGCCGGCTGCATGGAAAATGTGAGGCCCAGGGCGGCGGCCCGTTTACGCTGAAGCTCTGTGGTAAGCTCTGCATGCTCGATCCGGTGGCGGAGATAGACATTTCCTGTCTTCTGCCGAGCATACTCATGGGCGATCAGCGCCTGTTCCATGGCCCGGTTTCCTACCGCATGCAGAGAAGTATCCAAATCAGCCAGGTAACAGCGCAAGAGGAAGGAATTCAATTCCTCCTGGGAATAGTTCAAGGTTCCGTTCCCGGGATGGTCCTCATAATTGCTGAGCAGAGCTGCATTTCCCGAGGCAAAGGAGCCGTCCAGAAACAGGTCGCCGATCCGGGATAACCCCAGCCTTTTGACTTTTTCCGGCGAGGTCGTTCCAAAGTAGATGGCAATATCCAGCGGCAGTTTTGGCCCGCAGGAGGCCAGAAATTCCGCGTCCGACTCCGGGAAACCGTAGCCGCCCTCCATGGCGTGGATGGAGGTAACTCCCTTTTTCAGCAGCCGTCCGGACAGCTCATAGACTGCCCGCTCTTTATCCTCCCAGGAATAGCTGTCTGCCGTCTTCCGGCGCAGAAAGGCGTTCGCTTTCCCACGGAAAATTCCTGTGGGCCGCTGACGTTCGTCCAGTTCCACCCCCTCCATGGTAAAGGGGACGCGGGAACTGTGCAGCGCCCGGGTGTTGAGCACGGTATAATGAAAGTCCCGGCTTTCAATCAAAACCGAATAGTCCCGCAGATAGTGGTCAATGACATTGCGGGTGGGAGGTCGCTTTTCCTCCAGGTCGGATACCTCCAGGCAGCAGGCATGCACCGTACTCTCCTGAGGATGACGCTCCACCCAGTCCTTCAGCCGCTGCCCGATTTCTTCAAAATTCCGGGAACCGTTGAGATTCACTTTCATGCGGTCCACGGCGCTGGGCACAAAATGGACATGGCTGTCGGAGAAACCCGGAAGCACCAGGTTTCCCTTCAGATCAATGGCCTCCTCCGCATCCCGGATATAGGTTGGTTCCCAACTGCGGTACCCCGCGTCCTGAATCATGCCATTTTTGATCCAGACCCACGTGTAATGCTTTTTTCCTCCAAAGCGAAAAAAATTCCCATTATACAAAAGCAGCGAACGGCCATGGGCAGAGCCTGCGCTGAGCGTCATTTTTCCAGAATGTGCAGGAGTTTGGAGCATACAATGTCTCCCCCTTTCGCTTGGGCTTATTATATATGAATAAAAATTAAATAGCAATCACAATAATCTTGTGCAAAATATAAAATGCGGCGCAGCAGGGATTGCTGCGCCGCGTTTCAAGCTTCCAGTTACTGAGGATCGTCATGGAGCAGGTTCATAACCGTTTTATAGACCAGTTCAGGAGCTACCTCAAAGGTATAATGCTTTTCAATGCGCTCAGTAAACTTATGTGCATCCTTTCCGAAGGGACCAATATCCAAAACAGGAAGATCCAAAGCCTGCATCTCCTTCAGAGGCAGATCGTAGAAGATACCGAAGCCCGGTGTGTTACGCTTGAGCGCCCGGATAATCTCCGGGTCCTTGGGCGCCGCTCCGTAGCTGAGGTCGGAGATGTAGGGGAAGAACTTCTTGTAGACCAGCTTATAATCGGTCTGGGTAGAAGTGACTGCCTTATCCACCGCGGCCAGCAGGGCCTTATCCTTCTCACTCTTGCCCTCCACATAGACGTGGGGGTAATAAGGCGGCGTGAGGTAGACGATCACGATGGGATCCTTGTCGCTCCAGAGTCCATGGACGTACTCCACCAGCATGTTGGCCCGCACCCGGGTATCGATATCCTGCCGGGCCAGCAGGGCCTCCGACTTCTCACGAACCATCTCGTCCAGCGCGCTGCCCAGTTCCGCCTTGACTGCGGTGTACAGCTCCTGATAGGTCATGACCCGCGCCTTCCAGGGCAGACGCACATAGGGACGCCGGGACATATTGCAGAAGGTCCGGTAGTGCTGGTTGAGGGTATCGATCACCTGCTGGAAACACTCCTGGGCCACGCCCACCATGCGTTCCAGCACCTGGTCGGGCGTACTGCAGTGGGTGGCATAGTTGAAGAACAAAACCGCCGACTTTGCGATCTGGCAGGAATACTCCGGCTTCATATCCCGCTGACGCAGGGTAATGGGAGGCAACGTAACCTCGCCCTCGGCCACATCACAGAATTCCGGATTCAGGTTGACCCGGGAGATGATCTGAGCCGTGATCTGGTTGGGGTCCAGTCCCTTGAAGGACTCGCCCACGTGGGTTTCCTTGCCCACCACATAGAAAGTCGGCATCAGCTTGCCCACCGTACCTACGTATACGTACTTATTTTCATCCCCGGGGAATTCCGAGGTCATGTAATCGGTGTCCAGCAGAGCCAGATATTCCAGGTGTTCCTCTTCCTGCATCTTGGCCAGCTTGGGAACCAGGTTCAGCATGCCGCCGGAGTTGCCTTCCTCGTCACAGACCGCGCCGTAGATGAGGTTGCCTTCAAACTCCTCAACAGACTGGCTGATCTCTTCCAGAAGGGCAATGATGATAGCGTCGCCGGATTTCATATCAAAGACGCCGCGCCCAAACAGATAATCTCCCGACTCCAGATCCCGGCGCACCTCCTCGGGCAGCTCGATATCCCGGAATTTTTCCATCAAAACGTCGGGCTGGTTGGCATAGGCGGCCAGCGGACCGTAGTCAGAGACGCCCACGGTATCAATGTGTCCGATCATAACCACGGTGCGGGGGCTGGGCTTTTTCTCGCCGCGCACAATGGCCATCACACTTTTCCGGTTCCAGGGATCATCTTTGACCGGAACATAGCTCAGATTTTCCGGATGGGCCTGGAAATAGGGCATTTGAGAAAAAATACGGTAGACCTTTTCGGCCATGGCGACCTCGTTGGGAGTCTCCAATACGCTAAATTGGCTGGCAAGGTCTCTGGTGATCTCCTCGATACGGGCGGCGCGCTTTAACTTATTCATGTTTATACCCCTTTCCACATCGATTTGTATTTATTCTGGCCCTATCATATCATTATTTTTTTTGCGCGCCGTTTTATTTCCCGTAGCAACCGACATTCATTTTTATCTGCCCCGAGCAAAAATAAACGCCGGTTAAACTTTGTAGGATTGACCAAACCAAACTTATGTCTCTTTAACTCTTTTGTTCTATAATCACATTTTCTTTTATGCTCCGGGTGCTAGCAACATGAGTTTCTTGTCTTGCTCTGACCCTGTCCAAACTATTGGCCTTGTGCGGGTTCCAGCTGCTTTCTCAGCTCCTCCAAAAACAGCTCAGCCGCCCGGGAAAAGATCCAAGACTTTTTCCACACCAAATACATGCCCAGCTTCAATTCCGGCTCAAGCGGCCGAAAACACAGGCTGCTGCCGGTTGTGTTCACCAGCTTGTCCAGCGTGAAGGCGTAGCCCATCCCCTCGTCCACCATCAAAGAGGCGTTGTAGATCAGGTTATAGGTCGCTGCGGTGTGCAGCTCGGAAGGTTCCTTCCGCAGCCAGCGGTACAGCCCGCTTTTGTTGTCCACCTGCCGGGAGAGAATCAACGGCTTGTCCCAAAGGTCCTGAGGGGAAACGGTGTCCTGGGCTGCCAGAGGGCTGTCCCGCCGCATGAGGACTCCCCAGGTATCCTTCATGGGCAGTTCCATATAGTGATATTTTATTTTATCAATGTCCCCCAGGAGAACGCCAAAATCCAAAAGCCCTTTGTCCAGCCGTTCACACACATCCACAGCGTCGCCGCTGACAATATGAAAGTGGATGCCCGGATAATGCGCCTGGATCTGGTTTGCGCTGCGCACGATCTGCCGCACCCCGTCGGTCTCGCCGGTACCGATGTAGATATCCCCACTAACGGTCTCCTCCGAACACATGACCTCTTTTTCCGTACGGTCCACCAGTTCCAGAATCTCCTCTGCCCGCTTTCGCAGCAGCATACCATCCTGGGTCAGAACGATCTTCCGGTTTCCCCGGATCATCAGCTGCTTGCCCAGTTCCTCCTCCAGCTCTTTCAGCTGTCGGGACAGAGTGGGCTGGGTCAAGTGCAGGGACTGGGCCGCCGCCGAAATATTTTGCTCTCGGGCCACCGCCAGAAAGTATTGCAGCACTCGCAATTCCATTTCATTCACCTCCGGATGCCTTGATGATAACACAGGCCAAATATAGGTTTCAAGCATAGTTAGTTATTCTATATAGGTATTTGTTATCTTGTATGACCGATGGTACAATGACATCAGAAATTTGATAGATCAGGAGTAAACGATGGAATTAGATGAATTTTTAGCACACCTGAACAGCGGAGCCCCGGTACAGGGAGGCGGCGAGGCACATCAGTTTATGCACGGCGTCAGCCAGGAGGCCCTGCGCATCACCGCTGAGATCAATGGCAGCTACCACCAGCCGGAGGAATTGCGCGCCCTCTTTTCCCAGCTCATCGGCAGACCGGTGGATGAGAGCTTTGCTCTGTTTCCGCCTTTTTACACCGACTGCGGAAAGAACATCCACATCGGCAAACACGTTTTTATCAACATGGGCTGCAAATTCCAGGATCAGGGCGGCATTTTTATCGGAGACGGCACGCTCATCGGCCACAACGTGGTGTTGGCTACCCTCAACCATGCCAAGTCCCCCATGAACCGTGCCACTATGATCCCTGCCCCCATTCACATCGGCAAACGGGTCTGGATCGGCTCCAATGCCACCATTCTTCCCGGTGTGACCATCGGCGACGGAGCCATTGTGGCCGCCGGAGCAGTGGTGACCCGGGATGTGCCGGACAATACCATCGTGGGCGGCGTACCCGCCAGCGTAATGCGCTCGTTAAGTGAGGAGGAAATGCAATGAGCAAGAATATTTTAGTGATCTCTACCAGCCCCCGGAAGGGCGGCAATTCAGACTGTCTGGCGGATGAGTTTGTCCGCGGCGCCCGGGAGGCCGGCAATCAGGTGGAGAAGGTCACCCTGTACGATAAAACCATCGGGTTCTGCAAGGGCTGCCTGTCCTGTCAGAACACCCAGCACTGCATCATCCACGACGATGCGGAGGCGATCGCCCAGAAAATGCTCACCGCCGACGTCATCGCCTTTGCCACCCCGATCTACTACTACGGGATGTGCGGCCAGATGAAGACCATGCTGGACCGGGCCAATCCGCTCTTTCCTTCTGACTACCAATTCCGGGACATCTACCTGCTGGCTGCTGCGGCGGAGGAGGATGAGCACACGGTGGACGGCGCGGTCACCGGTCTGCAGGGCTGGATCGACTGCTTTGAAAAGGCCCGTCTGGCCGGGACGGTCTTTGCCGGCGGCGTGACCACGGTGGGCGAAATCCAGAATCACCCCGCATTGGAAAAGGCCTACGAGCTGGGCAAGCACGCGTAAGGAGGAACAAGAATATGAACGCCAAATATCAGGGATACTCCTTCCCTCTGCGGGACACCGTCCAGCGTGAGAAGGTACGTTTTCATAACCGCTATGGGATCGAGCTTGTAGGCGACCTGTATCTGCCCATGGCTATCTCCGGAAAACTGGCCGCGGTAGCGGTGGCGGGTCCCTTCGGCGCGGTGAAGGAACAGTGTGCCGGGCTCTATGCCGAGGAACTGGCCAGCCGCGGCTTTGCCGCTTTGGCCTTTGACCCCTCCTTCATCGGAGAGAGCGGAGGCCAGGTGCGGAACGTGGCCTCCCCCGATATCAACACCGAGGACTTTTCCGCCGCCGTGGACTTTCTCTCCACCCGGGAGTTTATCGATCCGGACAAGGTAGGCATTCTGGGCATCTGCGGCTGGGGCGGCATGGCGCTCAACGCCGCCGCCATGGACACCCGCATCAAGGCCACCGTCACCTCCACCATGTACGACATGACCCGTATGAACGCCAAGGGGTACTTTGACTCCGCCGACAGCGCCGACGCCCGGTACGAAACCAAGAAAGCCCTCAACGCCCAGCGGACTGTGGACTATCAGAATGGGACCTATGCCCGGGCGGGCGGTGTAGTGGACCCCCTGCCGGAGGACGCCCCCTTCTTTGTGAAGGACTACTACGACTACTATAAGACGGAGCGGGGCTACACCGAGCGCTCCCTCAATTCCAACGACGGATGGAATACTACTTCCTCCCTGTCCTTCCTCAACATGCCCATCCTGCGCTACAGCAATGAGATCCGCAGCGCTGTGCTGATGATCCACGGGGAGAAGGCCCACTCCTGCTATTTCAGCCGGGACGCTTACGCCGATATGGTCAAGAACAGCCCCTATGCCGGAAATAAGGAGTTGCTCATCATCCCCGGCGCGGTCCATACCGACCTCTACGACCAGAAGAATATCATTCCCTTCGATAAGATCCAGCAGTTTTTCCAGGAGAATCTGAAGTAACCCGCTTTTGTAAGGAGGGACTGTATGACACGAATTCTGTATCTGATCCTTGCGGTTCTGGGCCTGTCCGGCTGCGGGGACGGTTCATCCCCGGCAGATTCCGCTCCGTCGCCGTCTCAGTCGGTGACCTCTGAGCAGGAGAGCAGCCAGTCCCAGGACAACTCGTCCAGTCAGGAGGAAGCCATGCTAAAAATCACCGTAGGAGACCAGGAACTGCTGGCCACCTTTGCCGAGAACAGTTCCGCAGAAGAGTTTCGGGACTTGCTGGCCCAAGGCCCGGTGACCGTCTCCATGGACGACTATGGGGGCTTTGAGAAGGTTGGCTCATTGGGCACGGCGCTGACTCGGAACGATACCAGGATCACTACTCAGCCTGGAGATGTGATCCTCTATCAGGGCAATCAAATCACCATTTATTACGGCACAAATACCTGGAATTTTACCCGTCTGGCGAAAATCAACGATTCCACCGACTTGCAGGCAAAGCTGGGGACCGGAACCGTTCAGGTAACCTTTTCTCTTGCATAGGAGGTATTGATATGGCAGTAAAACAGACAGCGGGCAGAGATGCTCTGGGCGAGTTCGCCCCCAAATTTGCCCAGCTCAATGACGACGTATTGTTCGGAGAAGTGTGGAGCCGGGAGGATAAATTGTCTCTGCGGGACCGCTCCCTGGTGACCGTAGTGGCTCTCATGGCCCAGGGACTGGTGGACAGCTCCTTCCAGTACCACTTGTCCACCGCCAAGCAAAACGGCATCACCCGACAGGAGATTGCTGAGATCCTGACCCATGCCGCCTTTTACGCCGGCTGGCCCAAGGCCTGGGCTGCCTTCCGCATGGCCAAGGAGGTCTGGAGCGAAGAGGCCGGAGCAGACGGCAAGGCACAGCATCAACAGGAGATGGTCTTCCCCATTGGAGCACCCAATGACGGGTTTGCCCAGTATTTTGTGGGGCAGAGCTATCTCCATCCCCTCTCCACCAGCCAGGTGGGCGTGTACAATGTGACCTTTGAACCCGGCTGCCGCAACAACTGGCACATCCACAAGGCCGACCAGGGCGGCGGCCAGATTCTGATCTGTGTGGCCGGCCGAGGCTACTACCAGGAGTGGGGCAAAGCAGCCCAAGAGCTGCACCCCGGCGATGTCGTCAACATCCCCACTGGGGTAAAGCACTGGCATGGAGCCGCTCCGGACAGCTGGTTCTCCCATTTGGCCCTGGAGGTTCCCGGTGAGAACTGCTCCAACCAGTGGCTGGAAGCGGTATCCGATGAGGATTACTGCAAATTATAAGTCAATTTGAATTGGTAAAGAGGGCTCCTGCCGATAGCAGGAGCTCTCTTTTATCGTCATATATAATGTTACACATTACCGCCGGACCCACTTACCAAAGAAGGTCTTTTTATAGTGTCTTAATTCCTCTTTGACTTCTACATAATCGCCGGCCTTCTGAAGATATTCCACACCCTTGGCAATGTCCATCGGAACCCCCAGGCCGTTGCAGTACATCTTCCCCAGAAGATAAAACGCGGGGTGGCAGTTCCAATCAATCCGTTCCAGATAGGTAAATGCCTTAGCGTAGTCTTGCCGGGTTCCCTGGCCGTTGGCGTAGCAGGCCCCCAGATAGTAAAGCATGGCCGGACCGCCGTGGTCCTCCGCCCACTTCAAAAGCTGAAAGGCTTTGGCGTAGTCCCGCTCCACGCCACGCCCGTCATAGTAGCACATGCCCATTCGGTTGGACGGGTTTACCTTTTCGTGGATAGGCGCCTCCAGCGCCTGCTGGTAATATTGGGCTGCCCGGGCGGCATCCTTAGGAACCCCATCTCCCAGCTCATAGGAGTAGCCCGCCCAGAAGAAGGCCCGGGGTTCCCCCGTCTCCGCTGCACGGCGGTAGAACTCAAAGGCCTCTCCCTTTTTCCCCTGGTCATAAAGTTCATTAGCATAGTAGAAAAAGTAACTGGGATACCCCTTCTCGGCCCCATAGCGGTACACTTCAATGGCCTTCTCCGGCCGGGGAGAGATGAGCCCCGCTTTCCCCTCCCGATAGAAATTGGCCAGGTTGACGCCGCCGGTGGAGATGCCGCTGCGCAGGGATCTCCACAGCCAGTCCTCACACTTGGCGTAATTCTCCCGCAGATAGCTTTGGACGGCGTCATCGCTGTCGAAATCCTCCCGGGCCTTGCCCTGAATTTCCGGGAAATCTCCCCAGTAGTAGGCGTTACCGATGATCATCTGACACAGGGGCTCCCCGTGCTCCGCCTTGTCCAGCACAATGTCAAAGGCCTCCTGAAAACTCAGGGGCATGGCCTGGGCCAGCTGCCGGTTCATCACCCCGCAGCGCAGGGACAGCAGCGTTCCGATGGCGCTGCCCTCCAGCACGGAGCGGCGCATCAGCTCGTCCCCCGCTTTCTCGTTCGTCGGAAACCGGTGGCCAGGCCAGGTGTACTCCGGGCCGTACAGACACCGGGCCAGCAGGCAGCAGGCGTCTGCATCTCCGGCATCCACGGCCTGTTCCAGCAAGTGGAATCCCTCTGCGCCACGTTGGGAACGCAGATCATAGTAGATATATTTGAGCGCCCGCTCCACCGAGTCACTGAAAAACTGTCCCATACTATCCCCCTTCTCTGCTGCATGCTATTTCCGCTCTGAAACCTGCTGCCAGGTACGGCCAGCGCGTTCCATAAGTGTCCAGCCGTCGAGAGATGGAATTTCTCCTCTCAACCACCCCCGCAGCACCGACTCTGCCTCACTGGTGGAGACATCCCGGGTCCAGGCGTATTGTCCGGGCTCCTGGGGAGAGCCGGAATCTTCCTCCATTAAGATGCGCGTCAGCTCCTGCCCACTGCCGGGAAGACAGGCCAGACGACTGAATGTATGCCCCTGCCCTTGGAAAGGAATACCGGGCACCAGCTGGAAGGGACTGGATTCCCCCGTCCGACTGGGTCGGAGCAGCAGCTGACGGATGGTGTCCCAGGTGATGCGGGAGGTCACCGATCCGTCGGGCATTGTGAGCACCTGGTTCTGCGCCAGCCGCTCCTGCTCCTGGCGGTTCTGCTCATCAAATCGGGCTTTTCTCTGCTGATAGGCGCGCTCCTGGGCGTACTGCTGCTCCTCCTCTTTGGCGTAAACCAGATCCTGGTATTCTTTAGAGTCATAGGTCCCGAACACAGCGGCGGGAGCCCGCTGACGCAAACAGTCCATGGCATCCTCTAACTCCCGTTTGGATCTCAAAGAGGTGACCTGCCGCTCCCGGCGGTCATCCACGATCCAGATTTCGTAGATATAGGTAACCTGGGTGCGTTTTCCGGCGTGGCGAGTATGCTGCTCCGCCCTGCTGAACACACCTCGGATGCGAGGGATGGAGGAAACCTCATCTCCCAGCACCCACTCGCGGCCCACGCCCAGCTTACCGCACCACTGGCCGTTTTGCTTTAAGTCCTGATCCACCATAGCGAACAGTTCCTTCACCGGGGGTGCCTCATCCGGGTAAGGGAGCTGAGCGCAGATGGACTGGGCTAAGGTGCTTTTCTCCGGAATCAGAGCATCCCGCAAGCTCCGGTACGCCAGAAAGAGGCCCACCAGTATGGCAACCACCCCCGCCACAGGAATCAGGTAGTAGCCGAAACTCATCTCTTCTTTTAGCCGTTCCGCCTCGTACGGCATGGACTGAGCAGTCATAAAAAACCAGATCGCCAGGCCGCCCCCAATGAGGACGATGGCTGCCCAAATCAGCCCGGTAAGTCGCCCCCGGGTACGCTGGAGACAGTACCCCTCCTCCGGACCGTCAGGCTGCTGTTTCTTATTCCACCACATGATCAGGAGAATGAACGGGATCGCAAAGACTCGCAGCAGTACAACCAAAAGTATGTAAACCAGCACATTCCAGGGCCATCGAAGATACCTTTTCTTTTTCGGATTTCCTTTTGACTCCATTATGCCTCGCCGCTCCTTTCCCTTGCCAAAAACTCATGGTTTTATTTTATCACAAATTCAGCCATATGGCTGATTTGTTTATAAGCACCCTTTCCTTGATAGTCCGGTGATCTTCCATAACATTCTGACCATTGCGTTTTATCACAGACAAATATCAAATCTGTGTGTTATAATACAGCCATGCATAATGCGTTTTTATAAGGAAAAACCTTTTAAACACCTAGCAGAAAGGATGGTGCAGTATGGAGCTGCTTCAACGACGGGAAACCATCATTCGCCAGTGGTTTTCCATGTGGCTGACCGGGCAGAACCGCGGAGTTGAGAGTATCTTCTCCCCTGACGCCACGTATGTGGAAAGCTGGGGACCCGAGTATCACGGAATTGGGGCAATCAAGTTTTGGTTTGAAGAGTGGAATACCCGTGGTACCGTTCAGCAATGGGATATCCAGCAGTTTTTTCATAAGGGTGACCAGACCGTAGTCCAGTGGCATTTCCAATGCCAGCTGTCTGGGGAACCGAGCCAGAGTTTTGACGGACTTTCCCTGATCCGCTGGGACCAAGAGGAAAAGATTTGTTTCTTACAGGAATTCGGGTGCAATGACAAGCGCTATGATCCCTATGCCGACGGACCTGTACCGGTGTTCCGGGATGAACCGGCCCTGTGGCTATAATATTGCAAGTTATAAAAACAGGGAGGCTGGAAAATATCCAGTCTCCCTGTTTTTTTATACTCTATTTTTCTCTGTCCAGAAGGTTACTTTGTGGCAAAGCGATTCATGAAGAAATCGGTAAAGGCAGCCAGTTCCTCCTCCTGAGAAACATAGACATACAGCTTCTCATCATCCAGCCAGTCATAAGCATTGATGGCCAGATACCCCTTTTTATCCGGATAGATTACAAAGGCATCCGTGGGATATTTGTTGCGGTAAGCCTTTAAAATTTCAGAGCGGCGATAGTAGGTGGGCTCACCGCAGCCCGAGAGGTCCGGGACCGTGGGGAGGGCCACAATGGTCTGGCTGTTCTCGTTCCAGCCCACGATCAGATTGCCGATTTTGGTTTTGCTTCCGTGGACAAAGCCATAGTTGAAGCGGGACACATCTTCTGTGTATCCAAAGATCAGCTTGTAATCGGCCCCATTGTCTACCGCCTGGTCAAACAGCTGGCGCATTTTCCGGGCATTGGCATTGCTTTTCTCCATGTCCACTTCAGGTCCTTTGAAAATCTTGCTGAAAAATCCCATGGTTTTTCCTCCTATGTATGTTGTTCTATCTCCTCGCGGCCCATTGTCCGCAGTAGGGGCCAAAAGAAATAAATCCCACCAGCCGCTGATCATATTCCCTTGATTTGCATTAACTAATAAAGTAATAAAGATGATAATTTAATTTTATCTTTATTTTTAATAAAAAACATCCGTCGGACCATCGGACTGGACGGTACCGACGGATTTTCATCCCTTTACTCAGATATCGTGACCTTGCTTCATCTTTTCCAGTAAGTCAACAATGGCATTGATCTGGAACTCCACCGTGGCGTCTGCCGCCTCTGGCACCAGAAAGGGCAGATTTTTCGGCACAGCCCGGCGGATCACCATCACGGTCAGGCTCAGGTTTGTAAACAAACCTATGGTCTCCTTGTCCGCCCGGATCCCAAAGCACTTCAAAATGTTCCCAAACAGGTTGGCCTGCTTCTCCCGGAATACCTGGTAGCTCTCCGGAGACAGCCGGCGAAACAGATTCTGCTGCTCTTCCAGCGTCATCACTGCAATGCCGCTTTGCTCTCCATAGCAGCAGGAGACAAGAAACTGACGCACTCCCTCTCGCCAGCTGAAAGCCGGATCATCCATCAGCCTTTGAGCATGAGCCAAAACTTTAGGCTGCTGCGTATACAGTGCCTCTACAATCAAATCCTCTTTTGTGGGAAAGAAGGTATAAAAGAAGGTACGAGAAATGCCTACCGATCGATAGATCTCCTCCACGGTGGTATGTTGGATCCCCTGCCGCGCCATTTTCTCCAGCGCAACTGTGATCAGATTATCTCGGACCCGCTCCCGATCCGCTTCTGAATAAGCGACCTTCGGCATTCCCACACCCCCAATAATAATGTCATTTTTCTAATTTTATCTTTATTTTAACCTATCCTCCGAAGAAATGCAAGGGGCGGCGTGATCAAACGCCGCCCCTGATCGATTTAATTTTGAGAGAGGGTTACATCATATCATCCCGAAGAATGTTGTGATCCCGCAGTACCTTTTCTACCATTGTTCCCCGGACCAGTTTAAGAGCCGGTTTTTTCAGCAGATTCAGCGGACCGGGCAGCTCCATCTCCAGAGGAGACTTGCCGTCCATCAGGCAAACCGAGCTATCCAGCAGGCAGCGAATGTCATACACGCTGCCCCACACCTCAGGCACGCCACGGTCCACACCCAGCAAGCCGTAGACTGCCTCCATGGCGGTACGCACCGAATACTCGGTGGTGAACACGGTATCCCGGGGCGTCTGGGCAAACTGACCCAGGAAGGCAAAGTTGACACAGCCGTCGGGGATCACGTCGGGCCGGTCTCCCGCAGTCCGGGGCATAAAGAAGGCGGTGATATAGGGCATCATGGTGGGCACGCACACCGCGCTATCCTCGGCCAGCTGAGGAATCAGCTCCGTCGGCACGCCGATGTGGTAGAGCCACTCCTGGGTGATCTCCTTGCCGGTACAGTCCTTCATAGGCTTTTTGATAAAATCACCGGGCACATCGGTGAAGAGACCGTACACCCACACGCAGACCTTCTCCGGCTCCTGCTCCTTAAACTGCCCCTGGCGGTTGATGGTCCAGCTCAGCAGCCACTTGGAGTCCTGACAGCTGACAATACCGCCGGTGACCACCTTGCCGGTACGGGGATCCCGCTGGCAGATGTTTTTGATATAGGGCAGGATCTTGTCATCCAAAGTGGTGATGGTGGCCGACTCCCAGTTGGTCTTGGCCACATCGGAACAGAACTTCTCCGGACGGCCAAAAGCCGGGTCCTGCTTGGCAATGTTCTTCCACAGACTCCAGCAGCCGCTGGTGCGCACCTCGGCATCTCCGTTGGGGGCATGATCCTGGTCGCCGTAGATGGTCCCCTCGGTACAGGAGCCGTTGGTGACAAAGACCAGGTCATTTTCTGTGAGCACGATTCCCTGCTCCACGCCCTTTACCTTGCACTCGATGGCGGTGGCCACCTTTCTGCCTTCCTTGATGTCAAAGAGGACATTGGTCACCTCCACACCAAACTGGAAGTCCACCCCGGCCTCCTCCAGGTACTTTTTCATGGGCAGAATCAGCGATTCATACTGGTTATAGCGGGTAAACTTCAAAGCGCTGAAATCGGGCAGACCGGCAATGTGGTGGATGAAGCGCTGGAAATAGAGCTTCATCTCCAGGGCGGAGTGCCAGTTTTCAAAAGCAAACATGGTACGCCAGTAGAGCCAGAAGGTGGAGGAAAATACCTCATCGTCAAAGACATCCTCAATGGTCTTGTCGTACAAATCCTCATCCGGGGTCATAAAGAGCTTGACGATCTCCATGCATCCCTTCTGACTGAGGTTAAATTTCCCGTCGGTGTGGGCATCCTGACCCCGGTTGACGGTAGCGCGGCACAGGGAGTAGTTGGGGTCGTGCTTATTGAGCCAATAAAACTCATCCAGCACCGAAGCGCCGGGCTTTTCCAAGGAGGGAATGGAGCGGAACAGGTCCCACAGGCACTCGAAGTGGTCCTCCATCTCCCGGCCGCCCCGCATGATATATCCCCGGGTGGGGTCGTAGATGCCGTCGCAGGCGCCGCCGGCTACATCCATGGCCTCCAGGATGTGGATACGGGAGCCATCCATCTGTCCGTCCCGCACCAGGAAACAGGCTGCCGCCAGAGCGGCCAGGCCGCTGCCCACAATATAGGCGCTCTTCTCCTCCACGCCCGCAGGCTTCTCCGGCCGGGCAAAGGCCTCGTAGTTGCCGTTGGTATAATAGATACCCTTGGAGTTTTTCTGGTGTCGGCCCAACTCCGTGTTGCGGTAGTCGCTGCAGTGCTGCGTCTGACTTTCCGCCTGGGACTCCTGCTTATTCTGTGCCGCCTTTTTCGCCAGCACCACAGCCGCTCCCGCGCCGGCAAGGCCGGCGGCCGCGGCAGTCCACTTTCCAAGATTCTTTGCCATAAGATAGCCACCTTTCCAAATTTGCGCTACTTTTACCGCGCTGTCTCTTGATCGTGGCCTTATCCTACCCCGTTTCCCCCCAGTTTACCATTTACAAACAAAGGCCGATGATAAAAAACTTATCATCGGCCTTGATCTGTAAAGTCTCTGCCGCCACGGGCAAAATTTTGAATGGAGTTGGACACGTTTCCGTGCATGGTGGTACTGATTTTCTCCGCAATGATCCGATAGTCTGCGTTCATCCCCTGCTTGATCCAGTCCAGCAGGATCCCCACAAAGCTGTATTTATAAAATTCCGCGATGAAGGTCTTGTCCTCCTCGGAAATCTCCACGCCCTGGCTCTGCTCATCCACCACGCCTCGGATTAGACCGTAGGTCAGATTGAACAGGAAGTTCTCCATCTGGTCCCGGCTGATACAGCGGTAGGCATTGAGAATAAAGGGCTTATTTTCCAGCACCGCCTCAAAAATCTGCAGCAGCCCCTCATGCCAGGTATCATAGGTTTTCTTTCCCTGGAGCGCCCGGGAGGCATCTTCCACGCAGGACCACTCCACCAGGTCATAGATATCTTTGAAGTGGTAATAAAAGGCCATGCGGCTCACGCCGCAGTCCTCGGTAATGTCCCGGATGGTGATCTTGTCCAGAGGTTTCTTCAGCATCATCCGCTTTAAAGATGCTTCCAGGCCCTGCTTGGTGGTATTTGACACGGCAATCACTCCCACAAAAATGGTTGGATTTATTATACCGGAAAATGCTCCGGTTTCAATATGAACTTTTCTCCCGCCACTCTTCCCCTTGATTTTGATTGTAAACCGGGAAAATTCCAGCTATAATACAAAAAACCATTGCCTCGGAGGAGGAATCATTCCATGCAGACATCCAATGATCTGAAAACTCTGCTCTCCCGCATTGACCGCAGGAGCTACCCCGCTTACAAGGACACCCGGGGAACCTATCAATTTCCCGGGTATGTGCTGTCTATCGACCACGTACAGGGAGATCCCTTTGCCTCCCCCTCCAAGGTGAGTATCCATGTGGATGGCCGCCAGGCAGGCTTTCCCAAGGAGCTCTACCGGCTGCCCTGTCAACGTATCGCCCTCCAGGACGAGTTGACCCGCCGATTTGGGAAGCAGGCATGTCAGGCCTCCTTCCAGGCCAAGGGCTCAGGACACAGCGGTCTTATCTCCATCAGCCGCTGCGGTCAGGAGGTGCTGGAGCGCACCGCCTGCCGGCTAAATCCCAACACCGGCGGTCTGATTCTACGCCTGGAGGTGGGTTTTCCCGCCAATGGCCGCACCATCAACGCCCGGGAGCTGGAGAAGATTCTCTTTGATCTGCTTCCCTGGTGCGTGGAGAACACCCTGTTCTACCGTAATTTGAATCCGGCACATCTCCAGGCCATCGCTGATCTGGCGGAGGACCAACAGTATATTCGCGACGCGCTGCCCCAGATGGGCCTGTGCGCCTTTGTGGCTGACGGGAGCATCCTGCCCCGGGCCTCCGGTGTCTCCTCCCTGCCCATGAAAGAGGCTGTCCCCTTCCGTTCTCCCCAGGAGCTGTCTGTCACCCTGGACCTGCCCCACCGGGGCAAACTCACCGGCATGGGAATCCGCCAGGGAGTTACCCTGATTGTAGGCGGCGGCTACCACGGCAAGTCCACCCTTCTCAAAGCCCTGGAGTTGGGGGTATACAACCACATCGCCGGGGATGGCCGGGAATATGTAATCACCGATGAGAGTACGGTGAAAATCCGCTCGGAGGACGGCCGCAGCATCCGCCGCACGGATATCTCCATGTTCATCAACGACCTGCCCAACGGCAAGAACACTGCCGCCTTCACCACGGAGGATGCCAGCGGCAGCACTTCCCAGGCAGCCAACGTGGTAGAGGCCATGGAGGCGGGGACTTCCCTGCTGCTTATCGATGAGGACACCAGCGCCACCAACTTCATGGTCCGGGACGAGCTGATGCAGCGGGTCATCCACCGGGATATGGAGCCTATTACCCCCTTCATTGACCGGGTGCGGGAACTCTATGAGGTGCACGGCATTTCCACTATTCTGGTGGCCGGAAGCTCGGGAGCCTACTTCCATGTGGCGGACTCCATCCTTCAAATGGACCGCTATATCCCCAAGGATATCACCGCGCTGGCCAAGCAGGAGGCCGCCGCGTTCCCGGTCAACACCACTTCTCTGCCGCCTGCACCCCTGCCCAGCTTCAAGCGTTGCCCCACCCCTTCTCCGGAATTTCGGGGCGACCGGATCAAGCTCAAATCCCTAGGCAGGGATGGAGTGTCCATCAACCGAGAGACCATCGACCTGCGGTATGTGGAGCAGCTGCGGGACGGGGAGCAGTCCGCCGCCCTGGGCTACGCCATGGTGTACGCCCAGCAACACCTGATGGACGGGAGACACACTCTGCGCCAGATTGTGACAGAGCTGGAGGCTCTGTTGGATGAAAAAGGTCTGGAATCCCTGTGCGTGGGCCGCTCCGGTGTGCCCTTTCTGGCCCGGCCCCGGGCCCAGGAGCTTTTCTCCTGTTTCAACCGCTATCGAGGCTTACAGCTATAAGGGATGACAAGTTTTATCCCCTTACAAAAATGCGCCGCAGAACAACTGCTCTGCGGCGCATTTGGTTTCCCGGGAAATCAGAAGAACACCTGCTTGTGCACGGGGGCTGTGCTGGCAATGAGTTTTCCTTTACGGTAATTGCGCAAGATGGGCGCATCGTAGTTCAAAGCATCGTACCAGTCCTTGGCATCCAGGATGACAAAGTTAGCGTCCTTACCCTCTGCGATGCCGTAGTCATCCCCCAGGTGGAGGGTGCGGGCGGCATTGGTGGTAACAAAGCGGTAGGAGTTGACGATCTCGTCATAGCCCAGCATATGGCCGGTATACAGGCCCATAAACACCTGGTCCCGCATCTTGGCGTTGCCCAGGGGGTTCCAGGGATCGAAGATATCGTCCGAGCCGAAGGAGACGTTGATTCCCTCGTCGGTAAGCTCCTTCACCCGGGTCATGCTGCGGCGCTTGGGATAGGTGTCAGCCCGGCCGCCCAGATGGACGTTAACGCAGGGGTTGGCCACAAAGTTGATCCCGGAGAGCTTGAGGATACGCATGAGACGGATGACATAAGCGTTGTTATAGCTGTGCATGGCGGTGGTATGGGAGGCGGTGACCATGTCCTTCATGCCCGTCTCATAGGCACGGGTGGCCAGGGTCTCCAGTCCCCGGGAGGCCTCGTCATCAATTTCATCGCAGTGGACGTCAATGAGCTTATTGTACTTCTGAGCCAGGTCGAAGCAGATGTTCAGGGACTCCACAGAGTACTCCCGGGTAAACTCAAAGTGGGGAATGGCACCTGCGGCATCCGCTCCCATCTTCAGGGCCTGCTCCAGAAGCTCTGCTCCCTTGGGGTAGCTCAAGATGCCGTACTGGGGGAAAGCCACGATCTGAATGTCCATGTAGTCCCGGACTTCCTCCCGCAGCTCCAGGATAGCCTCCAGGGCGGTGAGCTTGGGGTCGTTGATATCCACGTGGGTACGCACATACTGGATGCCATTGGCCGCCTGCATGCGGATGGCCTTGTTGACCCGCTCCTTCACCTCCTGCTTGGTGAGGAAAGGCTTGTACTCCTCCCAACACTGGATGCCTTCAAACAAGGTTCCGGTGAGGTTCCAGCGGGGACGGCCCGCGGTCAGGCAGGTGTCCAGGTGCACATGGGACTCCACAAAGGGAGGCAGCACCATCTTGCCCGCACAGTCGGTGACCGTTTCCTCTCCCGGGATGGGCTCCAGATTGGGAGCAATCTGTGCAAACTTCCCATCGGTGACCCGAATGTCCACCGTCTCCTGGGCGTTGCCCAGATGCAGATCTTTCAGCAGCATAACCGTACCTTCCTCTCTAAAAATATATTACCGGTCTTTCCGGAGCAGTTCGCCCACAAAGAAGCAGATGGCCGCCACGATCATAGCGTTCAGAGCGGCGATACCCCAGTGCAGGGTATTGGCTACCGCAGCACCCAGCACGATGCCGGCGATGTTGAACCAGTTAACTGCGGCAGTCTGACCGTCTGCGGCAAACTTTTTGCGGTTTTTCAAAAAGTCCAGGATCACGATGGCGCCGATGGGAGGCAGAGCGCAGTTGAGGATGTTCAGCCAGCCCACAAAGTTCCAGTACAGCCAGATGGCCAGGGCGGTGCCCACGATACCGGCGATCCAGGTGGTAAACTTCATCCGTACGCCGGAGACGTTGGAGATGGCCAATCCACCGGTGTACAGGGCGTTATTGTTCGTGGTCCAGATGTTGGCGCCCAGCACGATGAGAGCGGGGATCGCCAGACCCTGGGCGATCATTACATAAAAGATGTCATCCTTGCCGGTAAAAGCGCCGCCCACTGCGCCAAAGCAGAACATCAGCGTATTTCCCAGGAAAAAGGCAATCACAGTGGTCCACACGGCGATCTTGCTGTTTTTGGCAAAGCGGATGAAGTTGGGGGTGGCGGTACCGCCGGAGATAAAGGAGCCGATGACATAAGCGATGCCGGTCATCAGCGTGATGCCGCCGGCAGACTGGGCAAAGATGGCAGTGAGTCCTCCGCCTTCGCTGGTGGCAGTGATCATGGAATACATGCCCAGAATGACGATCAGGGGCACGGAGATGTAGCTGACGATCTCCAGAGCCTTCATACCGGTGGCCGCGGTGGCAGTCATCAGCAGGCCGGCGATGATGGTGAGGACCCACTCATTGACCCCCATCAGCTGGGCGGCAGGAATGGAGAACATGGCCACACCCACGCCAAACCAACCGATCTGGGTAAAGCCCAGAATGGCGGAAGAAAGGTAGGAGCCCTTCTCACCAAAGGTGCGGCGGCACAGCAGGTCCATGGTCATTCCGGTCTCGGAGCCGATATAGGCCAGGATACCGCAGTAGGCGGACAGAATCACGCCGCCAATAAGGCAGGCCCAGAAAAACCCGGACAGATCCAGACCGTTGCCCAGCTTGGCACCTACGCTCATGCTGGCAGAGAAAAATGTGAACCCCAGCATGACGAAGAACATATTCCAAAAACCCTTTCGGGCGGACTCCGGTACTGCTTCCAGGGAGTAGTCGGCGTCTACCTGCGCATTCTTTGGCTTGTTTTCGTCTTTTTTCATATTTGCAATCACCCTCTGTTTCTATTTCATTCCTTACAACAGCTATTTACTATATCACAATACTGGAATTGCTGTCCACATTTTCACTCTCTTCCTTTCTCAGGAAAACGCCGAAAAATGCTCTGGAACATACGGTATTTTGCACCAGGATGGCCCTTTGGATTCTTCTGGACAGTTTCGTCTCAGCGCACCCTGCATATAAAAAATTCCCCGGTGCCGACCTTCAGGCCGGACCAGGGAATCCTTATTATTTTTTATGGATTTTATAATCTTTATCCGCTTTGCGGCTCAGCGCAGGAAGGTCTGCACATGCAGGCCGGTTTTTCGGCTGAGAAACCCGCAAAACTCACGTACGCTCCTGCCCTCCAGGCCGCTCTTATCATAGGCCTGAGCCTGGTTTTTGCCCAAAATCAGGATGATATAGTCCTTGGTCTCCACCAGGGCCTGGACCTTGGTATACTGCCACTGGGTCTGAACGCCGGCGATCTCCGTTTCATAGAACTCGGGGTAAAAGCGCGCCCGGCATACATCTGTTCCGGGCAGAGCCTTTCGTTTGGCAAAAAAGGCGTTCAGGTAATCCCCCTTCCACTGCAGAAACAGGACCAACACCACTACCGTCAAATAGATCCCCCGACGCCATATACTCTGGGATGCGTCCATGACTGTGCCCAGAGCCAGGACGACCAGCCCCAGAAAGAGCAGCCACTCACACCAGGAGGTTTTTTTCCGCGTCGTCCTTCGCAGCGCCTTGGACATGGCGGCCAGCGTCTTGTGATCATAGACCGTTTTGCAGGCAAATTCCATAACATGCTCCTCGACTGTTTTTTAACAGTATAACAACCCGCCCCTTACACACCAAGAAAGGATCTCTTAATTTCATCTTAAGTTCTATTAAGGTTATTTTATCGGGAAGATGCGGTTGTATTGTGGTAAATTTCTTGTTATGATAAAGAGGAATCGGCAGGCCTTTCGCCTGACCTCAGCCAGCCGTGCAGATCCCTGCACGGCTTTTCCTTCCACAAGGGGCTTTTCCGCCCAAATACTATGAGGTACCGCATATGAAATGGAATCTTTCCTTCACAGCCGTTCTTCTTTCCGGACTTCTGCTGGCCGGCTGCACAAGCGCTAATCCCGGCTCTTCCAGCACTCCAAGTTCTGCTCCCTCCAGCTCCTCCCATCTGTCCTCTCAGAGCGAGAGCAGCAAACAGGATGCCATCCCTTTTTCCGACGGGCAAAGTTATGCCGTGGCCCATCTGGGTTATCAGCAGATGGAAGATCTGGACTACTACGTCCAGCAATATCTGGACAGCGAAGACATCCCGGTCCACTACCTCTCCTCCGGCGATTACTATCTGGTGATCCCCCGCTACTCCGGCATGGAGCTCTCCCTCTACAAAAATGACCTGGAGACCTCCGAACGCACCCTGTTCTATCACGACCCCGATTGTGAACCGTTTATCATTCAGTGCAACGTCAGCGATATTTTCTCTGACGCTACCATACAGCTTACCTATCAGGGGGATACGGTGGAATTTTCCCCCTTTATCTCCCTGAAAGACGGCTCCCTTGAGATTGGAGAGCACGGGCTCAATTTGACCCGAACCGGCTCTGGCAGCCAAAGCGGAAATTAAACGCCTCAGGCCGCCCACCATACCTTTATTAAAATAATGGAGCCGTTGACTTCCCATTTCCCCACAACAGAAAGGATCGATGAAAATGGCCGCACTCTACACTGTGATCGTCGCCGATGACGAGGATGAACTTCGGGAAGCCGTATGTACCATGATTCCCTGGGAAGACTACGGGTTTTGCCTGGTGGGAAATGCCAGCAACGGTCTGGACGCCCTCCAGCTGGTAGAAAAGCACGAACCCGACCTGCTGCTGACCGACATCCGCATGCCCTTTATCTCTGGCATCGAACTGGCGCGGCAGGTGCGTGAGATCCGCCCCGCCACCAACATCGCCTTTCTCAGCGGCTACGACGACTTTGAGTACGCCAAGCAGGCCATCCAGTATAACATCATCAGCTATATGCTCAAGCCGCTGACCCTGGAAGGCCTGGGCGCAGAGCTGCGCAACATCCGCCAGAAGATCGATGCCCAGTTCGCACTCTTTCGTCAGGCAGTTCCCCGCGCAGACGAACAGGACCTGCGGGCCGCCTTTCTTATGCCTCTGGTTCTGGACGACTATCCAGACCCGGACGGTGCGGCCCAGGCCGAGGCTCTGGCCCGGCAGTGCGGCCTGCTGCGGGATGCCGATGACCACCCCTACTACACGGTCATGGTATCCATCCTCCTCAATGAGGACGGCTCCAACTGCACGGACCCCTCCTTTCCGTCCTCGGTGCATACCCTCTCGGAAAAATATCTCCGCGGCTCCAGCTTTTTTGCCTCCGGCAAGGTCATCTCAGTGCTGCTGGGCAACCCCTCCGATTTTGAGGAGTACCTGCACATCCTGGCCGATGAGATCCCCCAAATGGCCTCCCGTGTTCTGGGCAAGCGCTGCCGCATCGGCGTGAGCCGTCCCGCCAACTCCCTCTCCGCACTGCATGACGCCTATCGGGAAGCTATGGAAGCTCTGCGCCAGGGGGATAAGACGGAAGCCGGCGCTCAGTTTATCAGTGACCTGGCCCCCGCCGTCAAAGGGGGCAATCTGCTGTGCAAGCGGGCGCTGGATACTCTGGACCAATACTATATGGATGCGGACCTCTCTCTGGTGTCGCTGAGCGGGATGCTGGACGTCAGCCCCAACCATCTCAGCGCCTGCATCAAAAAGTACGCCGGTGAGACCTTTATCAACATCCTCATCCGCAAGCGCATGGAGGCCGCCCGGGATTTGCTGAGTACCTCTTCCCTGAAAATCCAGGAGATTGCCCAGCGGTGCGGTTACACTGATCAGCACTACTTCAGCTACTGCTTTAAAAAGTACTGCGGCGAGTCCCCCAACGCCATGCGCCGCCGCCTGGACCTGGAAAAGGCGGGTGAGCCCTCTTGAAACAGAACGCTCCCCGCACCGGGGTACGAATTACCACCATTCTGGTCTCCATGGTAGTGGGTGTGGTAGCCATCATCCTGTGCTGCTGTATCTTTCTGTTTTTAGACCGCTACCGCAGCGCCATGGTTCAGAGCGCCCGCACCAGCAGCGCCCAGGCAGTTTCCCAGGTATCCAACACGGTGGGCAACTATCTGCAAGACATGGACCAGGCCATGACTTTGGTCAAGCAGTCCATGCTGGAGCATGAGAGCGACCGGGATGAACTGCTGGCCGCATTTCTGGAGTTCCGCCCCGACGTGGTGGCTGTCACCAGCTATTCCGCGCAAGGGACCCTGTTGAACTGCTGGTCTCCCGGCCGACAGCCAAAGGAGAACATCTACCAGAATCTCTCCTTTAACCTGGAAAAGGCGCTCAACTCTCAAACCGCCTACATGACCGCTCCCCACGTGGAGACCATTTTTGAGAGTTACTACCCCTGGGTGGTCACCATGACTGCTCCCCTGGACCAGGGCGGCGAGGCCGCCTGGGTCTCTCTGGACCTGAGCTTTTCCAGCATCTCCAGTTATATCAATAATGTAAGCATCGGTCAGCGGGGCTACTGCTTTCTCATCGACCGGGACGGCAACATCATCTATCACCCCCAGCAGCAGCTGCTGTACGCGGGCCTGAAATCGGAAGATACCGAGGCACTCTCCGCCCTGAGGGACGGCACCTATGTGGATGATACGGTCATCTACTGTCTGACCAGTGTGGCGGGCAGCGATTGGCGCATTGTGGGCGTCAGCTATGTTGACGAGTTGGTCAACCGCAATGTGCGGGATATGATCCGTCTGTCCGCCATGCTTGCAGTGGTTGTGCTGGTTTCCGCTCTGCTCACCAGCTGGCTGCTCTCCCGTCTGCTGGACCGCCCCCTGCGCGGACTGGCTTCCGCTATGGAGAGCTTTGAGGCTGACGCCGATCACTTTACTTACCGGCCTGTGGGCGGCACCCGGGAAGTGCGGGAATTGTCCGACTCCTTCGGCCACATGGTGCTGCGCATTCAGCAGCTCATGTCCACCGTGCGCGAGGAGGAGGTCAACCTGCGCAAAACAGAGCTGAAAGCTCTCCAGGCCCAGATCAACCCACACTTTTTATACAACACACTGGATTCCATTGCCTGGATGTGCGAGCAGGGACGCAACGCCGATGCGGTAAAAATGGTCCACGCCCTGGCCCGGCTGTTCCGGATCAGCATCAGCAAGGGACACGAGCTGATCCCCATCTCCAAAGAGATCGAACACGCCGAGAGCTACCTGCAAATTCAAAAATATCGCTATAAAAACCAGTTCACCTATCAGTTTGATGTGGACCCGGATTGTCTGGATTACTACTGCAATAAGATCACCCTCCAGCCCATCATTGAAAATGCCATTAACCACGGTCTGGATCTGCTGGTGGACGAAGGAGTCATCCTCGTACAGGTACGGCAGGATGGAGAGGACATTGTGTTCTCCGTTCAGGATAACGGTGTGGGCATGAGTCCCGAGCAGATCGACTCCATTCTCCGGCACGGCCCCAAGGACCGCACCGGCATTGGAATCAAGAATGTCAACGACCGTCTGAAAATCTACTTTGGCAAACAATACGGTCTGCATATCACCAGTGAGCTGGATGTGGGCACCTGTGTAGAAATCCGCATGCCCAAGATACAGGAGGGAAACTATGAAGCGAAATAAATGGGCCGCCCTGAGCGCGGCGCTGACTCTTTCCCTGCTGTGCGGCTGCACCGCAAGCATCGCTCCCTCCTCCCAGCACACGGTGGCCATTGTCGCCAAGTCCACCCAGACTGAGTTCTGGCTGTCCGTCTTTGCCGGAGCAGAGGCCGCCGCCACAGAATATAACTTGGAACTCACCATCACCGGTCCCAAAACCGAGGAGGACTACGAAACCCAAAACCAAATGGTGGCCAATGCAGTAGAAGCGGGCGCGGAAGCCCTGGTCTTCTCCGCCATTGACTACGAGAACAACGCCGCTGCCATTGACGCTGCCGCCCAGGCAGGGGTCCAGATCGTAGCCATCGACAGCAACGTAGCTTCCAGCGCGGTAAGCACTTACATCGGTACGGACAACTACGCCGCCGGACAGATGGCTGCCCAATCGGCCCTGGACCGGATCAGCGGTCCCCTCAAGGTTGGCATTATCAACTATGATATCAGCAGCGCCAACGGCCAGGAACGGGAACAGGGCGCAGTGGACACCTTCACCCAGAGCGGCCGGGCGGAGATCGTCGGGATCATCAACACTCTGGCCGAGGCCAGCCACGCCCAATCCGACACCACCGCACTTTTGGAAAAATATCCGCAGATCAACGTCCTGCTGGCTTTCAACGAACCCACCAGCGTGGGTGCTGCCAATGCGGTGGAGTCTCTTGGCCTCTCCGAGGACGTATTTCTGGTGGGCTTTGACTCCAACGTCGCCACAGTGGACGGGCTTCAGGAGGGCAGCGTTGATGCTCTGATTGTTCAAAATCCCTACGCTATGGGCTATTTAGGGGTGGAAAGTGCTTATAAACTGCTCTCCGGCCAAGGCTCCTCTCTGGAGCGCACGGTGGACACTTCTACCAAAATCGTGGATCGACGCAACCTGTTTACCATGGACAGCCAAAAAGCGTTGTTCGCTTTTGAACAGCGAACTGTTGAGTAAAATGCACAATTTCTTTTCATTATGTTTTGGCACATTGTTGTATTGGCATAATTTTTTACCCTTCTTTCGGTGAAATTTATACTTGTTTTTCCAGTTGTCTTTTAATAAAATTAAACATGTGAGATGGAGTCAACAGGAAAGACTCTGTACAATTTACACAGAAAAGGAGAATCATTATGAAGAAAGCTCTTGCACTGACCCTGGCTGCTACTATGGTTCTTGGCCTGGCTGCCTGCGGCAGCAGCGGCGGCAGCTCCGCCTCTGGTTCCGGCTCCGGCAGCGGCGGCGACAGCACCACCGTAGCCAACAAGGACAAGCCCGTTGTCTGGTACAACCGCCAGCCCTCCAATAGCTCCACCGGCGAGCTGGACATGAACGCTCTGCAGTTCAACGACAAGACCTACTACGTGGGCTTCGACGCCAACCAGGGCGCTGAGCTCCAGGGCCAGATGATCAAGGAGTACATCGAGAAGGCCATCAAGGACGGCGTTGAGATCGACCGCAACGGCGACGGCGTGATCGGCTACGTGCTGGCCATCGGCGACATCGGCCACAACGACTCCATCGCCCGTACCCGCGGCGTGCGTAACGCTCTGGGCACTGCCGTTGAGAAGGACGGCGCCACCGACAGCTCCCCCGTCGGCACCAACGTGGACGGCACCGCTACTGCTGTTAAGGACGGCACCATCGAGGTCGACGGCAAGTCCTACACCGTGCGTGAGCTGGCCTCTCAGGAGATGAAGAACTCCGCCGGCGCCACTTGGGACGCCGCCACCGCCGGTAACGCCATCGGCACCTGGTCCGCTTCCTTCGGTGAGCAGATCGACATCATCGCTTCCAACAACGACGGCATGGGCATGTCCATGTTCAACGCTTGGTCCAAGGAGAACAAGGTTCCCACCTTCGGCTATGACGCCAACTCCGACGCCGTTGCCGCTATCGCGGAAGGTTACGGCGGCACCATTAGCCAGCACGCTGACGTTCAGGCTTACCTGACCCTGCGCGTCCTGCGTAACGCTCTGGACGGTGTGGACATCGACACCGGTATCGGCACCGAGGATGACGCCGGCAACGTGCTCAGCTCCGACGTGTACAAGTACGTGGCTGAGGAGCGCTCCTACTACGCTCTGAACGTGGCTGTCACCGCTGAGAACTACAAGGACTTCCTGGACTCCACTGTGACCTACGCTCCCGTTTCCAACCAGCTGGATGCTACCAAGCACCCCGAGAAGTCCGTGTGGCTGAACACCTACAACGCCGCCGATAACTTCCTGGGCTCCACCTATAAGCCCCTGCTGCAGAAGTATGACGACCTGCTGAACCTGAAGGTCGAGTACGTGGACGGCGACGGCCAGACCGAGTCCAACATCACCAACCGTCTGTCCAACCCCAGCGCTTATGACGCTTTCGCCATCAACATGGTGAAGACCGACAACGCTGCTTCCTACACCGCTCTGCTGAACCAGTAATTCAGCGGCATGGACGATTTGTCCATCTTTATTAAGAACATGTAACCATTAGCTATTAGGGAGAAGGAATTCTCCGTTCGGGAGAAAGCACTCTCCGTCCGGCGGGAACCCTTCTCCCTAATAGCGACTTTGAAACGAACCATTCGGCAGAATCAGATTTTTCGCTGAAACTGCTAATATGTTTAAACAGGAGTAACGAGAATGGCAGATGCGAAAGACGATATTGTCCTGTCAATACGAGGTATGAGCAAGTCTTTCGGTCGTAACCGGGTGCTCGACCACATCAATCTGGACATCAAACGGGGAACCGTAATGGGATTGATGGGTGAAAACGGCGCCGGTAAATCGACGATGATGAAATGCCTGTTCGGCACCTATCAGAAGGACGAGGGAAAAATTTACTTAAACGGCAAGGAAATCAGTTTTTCCGGCCCCAAGGACGCCTTGGAAAATGGAATCGCCATGGTTCACCAGGAGCTGAACCAGTGCCTGGAACGGAATGTCATCGACAACCTGTTCCTGGGCCGCTACCCCACCAATTCGCTGGGCGTAGTGGATGAGGGCGGAATGAAGAAGAAAGCTTCCGAGCTGTTCCGTAAGCTTGGCATGACGGTGAACCTCACCCAGCCCATGCGGAACATGTCCGTTTCTCAGCGGCAGATGTGTGAGATTGCCAAGGCAATCTCCTACAACTCCCAGGTCATCGTTTTGGACGAGCCCACCTCCTCCCTGACGGTTCAGGAGGTCGATAAGCTGTTTGAAATGATGCGGATGCTGAAGTCTCAGGGTATCTCCCTGATCTACATCTCCCACAAGATGGATGAGATCTTTGAAATCTGCGATGAGATCTCTGTTTTGCGGGACGGCAATCTGGTTATGACCAAGAACTCCAAGGACACCAACATGAACGAGCTGATCTCCGCCATGGTGGGCCGCTCCCTGGAGAGCCGCTTCCCTCCGGTGGACAACACGCCGGGCGACACGATTTTGTCCGTCCAGCACCTCTCCACCAAGTATGCCCCTCATTTGCAGGACGTGACCTTCGATGTAAAGGAAGGCGAAATTTTTGGCCTGTATGGCCTGGTAGGCGCCGGCCGTACCGAGCTGCTGGAGACCATCTTCGGCGTGCGTACCCGTGCAGCGGGCCGCGTTTACTTTAAAAACCGTCTGATGAACTTCAGCAACGCAAAGGAGGCCATTGAACACGGGTTCGCTATGATCACCGAGGAACGTAAGGCCAACGGTCTGTTCCTTAAGTGCGACCTCACCTTCAATACCACCATTGCAAACCTGAATCAATACAAGGCCGGTCTGGCCCTGTCCAATCCCAAGATGGTCAAAGCCACCAACAAGGAGATCAAGATCATGCACACCAAGTGTATGGGACCGGACGATATGATCTCCAGCCTCTCCGGCGGCAACCAGCAGAAGGTCATCTTTGGTAAGTGGCTGGAGCGGGAACCCCAGGTCTTTATGATGGATGAGCCCACCCGCGGCATTGACGTAGGTGCCAAGTATGAGATCTATGACTTGATCATCAAAATGGCTAAACAGGGCAAGACCATCATCGTAGTCTCCTCTGAGATGCCCGAGATCCTGGGTATCACCAACCGCATCGGCGTTATGTCCAACGGACATCTCTCCGGCATTGTAAACACCAAGGAGACCAATCAGGAAGAGCTTTTGCGGCTCAGTGCAAAATACCTATAACGGGAGATATTGCATATGGCAACAGAAAACAAGATTCTTACGGCGGAGCAGGAACTGAAGCTGCGCCAGCCCATCGACGAATACGTCGGCGGCATCCAAGCGAAAATTGATGCTCTGCGGGTGGACGGCACCGACAGAGTCATTGACATCCAGAGCACACTGGATAACCTGAAGCGGGATCGCATCTATACCGCTCAGGAGAAGGAAGCCCGCGCTGCTCAGCTGAAGAAAGAGCTGGAAGCAGCCAAGGCGGTAGAGAACCAGAACAAGGCCGAGATCTCCAAGCTGATTGCTGACGCGGAGAGCTACCTGAAGGCCCATTACGACGCAGAGTACTACCAGCCCCTGCTGGCCAGCTGTCGCAATGAAAAAGTCGCCGCTCAGGAGAAGTACCAGGCCGCTGTGGCTGAGCTCAACAAGGAGCATCAGGCCACCCTGTCCAAGCTCACTGACCAGCACGAAATCAAGGACGAGAAGTACGTTCACAAAAACCGTCTCTTCGACGCCAAGATGACCCTGGCCAAGGACCTCCAGCAGGTCAAGGATCGGCAGCACGCTGCGTTCGATTACAAGTATCACCTGATCGACATGCTCCGCATGTCCAAGTTCACCTTCGGCGAGACCATGGCCCAGAAGTGGGAGAACTATAAGTACACTTTCAATAAGCGGGACTTCTTCCTGAAAAACGGCCTATATCTTGCCATCATTGTCATCTTCATCGCCCTTTGTATCATCACCCCCATCGTCAAGAACACTCAGCTGCTGACGATGAACAACGTGCTGAACATCCTTCAGCAGGCCTCTCCCAGAATGTTCCTGGCTCTCGGCGTAGCCGGCCTGATCCTGCTGGCCGGCACCGACCTGTCCATCGGCCGTATGGTTGGTATGGGCATGACGGCCGCCACCATCATCATGCACCAGGGCATCAACACCGGCTCTGTGTTTGGTCATATCTTTGACTTTACCGGCCTGCCTGTGGTGGCCCGCATCCTTCTGGCTCTGGTGGTTTGTATCGTGCTGTGCACCATCTTCACCACCATCGCCGGCTTCTTCACCGCAAAGTTCAAGATGCACCCCTTCATCTCCACCATGGCCAACATGCTGGTCATCTTCGGTCTGGTCACCTACTCTACCAAGGGTGTCTCCTTCGGTGCCATTGATCCCAGCATCCCCAGCATGATCATCCCCCGCATCGGCAAGTTCCCCACCATCATTCTGTGGGCCGTGGCTGCCATTATTATTGTGTGGTTCATCTGGAATAAGACCACCTTCGGTAAGAACCTGTACGCCGTAGGCGGCAACCCTGAGGCCGCTTCCGTATCCGGTATCTCCGTGTTCCTGGTCACCGTGGGTGCCTTCGTAATGGCTGGTATCCTGTATGGCTTCGGCTCTTGGCTGGAGTGTATCCGCATGGTGGGTTCTGGCTCCGCCGCTTACGGCCAGGGCTGGGAAATGGACGCCATCGCCGCCTGCGTGGTCGGTGGTATCTCCTTCACCGGCGGTATCGGTAAGATCTCCGGCGTGGTCGTGGGCGTGTTCATCTTCACCGCTCTGACCTACTCCCTGACTATTCTGGGTATCGACACCAACCTGCAGTTCGTTTTCTCCGGCATCATCATTCTGGTCGCCGTGACCCTGGACTGCTTGAAGTACGTGCAGAAGAAGTAATTCTTCCCTGCCAAGTAAATCAGGACGGCCTGAGACCACGTCTCAGGCCGTCCTTTTTCTGTTCTTTTGATAGAAAGAAGTCCCTCTCCCTGTTTTCTATTCCCAGCTGCCGGAAAATCTGTTATACTGTGGACAAATCGCAGACAACACGTTTTGAGGTGAATACACTATGATCGTCTATTTCAGCGGCACTGGAAACAGCCGCTACTGTGCCAAGATGCTGGCAGATAAGCTGGAAGATGAGCTGCTGGACACCTTTCACTTTATCCGGGATGGTATCGCACTGGAGCTGACCTCCACAAAACCCTGGATTTTTGTCGCCCCCACTTACAGCTGGCGTCTCCCGAGAGTTTTTGAGGCCATCCTTCGCTCCGGTTATTTTTCCGGCAGCCGGGACGCCTACTTTGTTATGACCTGTGCTGGAGACAATGGAAATGCGGCGCCATACAACCAGGCGCTCTGCCAGCAGATCGGTCTGCGCTACCGGGGAACCCTCTCCGTGGTCATGCCGGAAAACTATACTGCCATGTTCTCCATCCCCGATCCGGAGCTGTCCAAGAAGTTGATAGACGCCTCCCGGTTCGCCCTGGGCAAGGCCATCCTCTCTATCCGGGACGGCGAGGACTTTCCTCCTCGGAAGGCTGGTGTGCTGGATCATCTGAAGTCCGGAATTGTCAACACGCTGTTCTATCGCTTTTTTGTCAAATCTTCTCCGTTTTCTGTATCAGATGCCTGTACCTCCTGCGGCAAATGTGAACGCAGCTGCCCCCTTGGTTCCATCTCTATGGTAAACGGACGTCCGGCGTGGGGCAAGGAGTGTACGCACTGCATGGCCTGTATCAATGGCTGCCCCGTCCAAGCCATCGAATATGGCCGAGCCAGCCAGGGAAAACGACGCTACCAGTGCCCGGAATACCGCCGCGGCCGTTTCCGTACAGAAGCCGAGAAGAACCCCCAATAAATCTTTGCCCCCCTGATTTGACAAGGCGGTCCCGACTGATCTGCTGCTTTTTTTGATTTTTTGTTCAAAACCACCTTTGAATTTCTATCAAACCTTCGATATAATACAGTTACAACGTGTAGCTAGATCGGCGTAAATCCGGTTGATTGCTGCACGTTTTCTTTTTATTCTGAGACAGGAGGCCTGTTTATGAAACGAATCAGAGCAGCATGTATCTGTCAAACGCTTCATTTCTTTCAAAAAGATAATGTCGAGCATGAATATGCTGCACAGGCAGTACAAAATGAAGTGATGAATTACAAAAAACAGCTGGAGAGAAATCATGTCCAGTATCAGATCCTCTCTGAAGTTTTACAGCCGGATGGCTCTATTCTCCTTCGCATCATCAAACAATACAACAACGCTCCAGTAGGGGACTATCTGAAATAACATGATAATTCAAAGCGTGTAGCCTATGGCATAAATCCAGCTTGGCTACACGCTTTTTTATTTGGAGGGATTTAAAATGGGTCAGAAATCAAATTCTTTTTTGGAAACGGAACCAGTCGGAAAACTTATGAGGAAATATGCTATCCCCTGTATTATTTCCTTGCTGGTGGCTGCATTGTATAACATCGTCGATCAGATTTTTATTGCTAACGCTTCCTATCTGGGCTCCTACGGCAATGCAGCCAACACCGTGGTCTTTCCTTTGACTGTGGTAGCATTGGCTGTGGCTGTGCTGATTGGTGACGGCTGCTGTGCCTTTGTAAGTATCTGCCTGGGTGCAAATGAAAAAGAAAACGCTCACCGCAGCATTGGCAATGCCGTTGTTCTCTGCCTGGCGGCCAGCATATTGCTTACCGCTATCTATCTGCTCTTCCAAGAGCCTATCCTGACCATGTTTGGCGGTCGGGTTAATGACGAAACCTTCCGTCATTCCAAAGAATACTTCTTTTATATCACCTTGGGAGTTCCCTTTTACATGTTCGGGCAGGCAATGAACCCTATCATCCGCTCCGATGGCAGTCCTAAATTTGCCATGGCCTCTACCTTGGCCGGTGCTGTGGTCAATATTATTTTGGATCCTGTCTTTATCTTCGGATGCAAATGGGGCATGATGGGGGCCGCGGTAGCCACTGTGCTGGGTCAGATTCTCACTGCAGTTCTCGCTGTCTGGTATCTATGCCACATGCGGGCGGTATCCTTGTCCAAAGACAGTTTCCGCCTGCGTCAGGCATTGATTGGAAAATTCATCCCCTTAGGTCTGTGCAGCCTGCTTTCTCAAATCTCTCTGGTGGCCGCTATGGCCGCCATTAACAATATGATTCGGCAATACGGCGCTCTGGACCCCATCTTCGGGCAGCCTGAGTATGCCCAAATTCCCATGGCTGTAGTAGGCATCGTAATGAAGTTTTTCCAGATCGTTATCTCCATCGCCGTAGGGATGGCTGCAGGCTGTATCCCCATCGTTGGCTTTAACATCGGTGCCGGGCGAAAGGATCGGGCCAAGAGCTTGTTTACCCACCTTCTGCTCGCAGAGGCGGCAGTGGGTGCGGTAGCACTGGTTATTGTAGAGTGCTTTCCAGTCCAGCTTATTTCCATCTTCGGCGCAGCCAATGAAAGCTCTTACTACACGTCTTTTGCCATCAAGTCCTTCCGCATCTACCTGTGCATGATGGTCCTGGCCTGCGTCAACAAGGGCACCTTCATCTACCTTCAGTCTCTGGGAAAGGCACTGGCTTCCACGGTACTGTCCACAGTACGTGAAGTGGTCTTTGGCGTCGGTTTTGCATTACTTCTGCCTGTCTTTTTTGGTTTGGACGGCGTATTGTACTCCATGCCGGTCTCCGATCTTCTCACTTTTCTGATTGCCGTGCTGATGATCCGTTTCACTTACAAATCGTTAGCGTCGTGATCCCCAGCCCCGTCTGGCCGGCTGCATAGTACGAATCGCAATAAGGTCATACGTACGTATAAACGGGGTTAAATCTGCCCCGGAATGCAGATGGTGAAGGAGGATCTCCCCACAGGCCAGACTGTCGCTGCCCGCCCGGTGGTGGTCCAGTTCCAGCCCCAGAAAATCACACAGGGTATTCAGTTTATGGTTAGGCAGCTGAGGCAGCAGACGACGGCTCATCTGGCAGGTACAGGCATAGGACACGCTGGGCCGCCAACGGATCCCATAATCCCGCAGGCATTTCGCCAGCACCGACATATCAAAGGGGGCGTTGTGGGCGATCAGCAGTCCACTGTCAAAAATAGGCTCCAACTCTTGCCAAAGCTGAGGAAAGGCGGGCTTATCTGCTACCATCTCCGGTGTGATTCCGGTGAGTGCCACATTAAAAGAGGCGAACCGGGTCTCAGGATTGACCAGGTAGTCGTGCTGCTCCACCACTGCTCCCCTCTCTACCACGGTAACACCAATGGCACTAATACGGTCATTGGCAGAGTTGGGCGTCTCCACATCAAAGGCAATGTACCGTCCGGTCATGAGCGGCCTCCCTCCTGCCGGAGCTTTTGCAGGATCACTTCATCCGCCGGGCAGAACTCATATTGTGGAATCTCATCCACCGTAATGTAGCGGATATCGTTGTGCTCCAGCTTCTGGGGCACCCCTTGGACAATGGAGGCATGAAACAGCGTAAGATGAACCGTGATGTCGGGATATGTGTGGGTAACCTCCAGAAAGATATCGCCCACTGCCACCTCGACCGCCAGCTCCTCCCGGCACTCCCGCACCAGGGCCTGTTCCTTGCTCTCTCCGGGCTCCACCTTGCCCCCCACAAACTCCCACAGCATTCCCCGGGCCTTGTGCGCAGGGCGCTGGCAAATCATAAACCGCTCTCCCTGCCAGATGAGGGCAGCCACTACTTCTGTCATATGTTCTCCTCTTTCCATGCCGCCTCCGGGCGGCTTTTTATATTCCCACCTGATACAGGGGAATAACATTGATCACCGGCTCCTCATAGGGGTGCACAGCCTTCACCGCTCTCAGTGTCTCATCCAATTTCTCCCGGCGGCAGGTGACCTCCACCTTCAGCTCGGCCTCCGTACTCAGCGCCCCCACCTGCCCCAGGTAGGGCTCACTCCCGGTCAAAGGCCGCCAGCAGCTGGTAACCGGGCTGTAAGACAGGCAGCTGTCGTAGTTGCCGATATGTCCCGCGTCTGCCTCTCGCAGTGCCTGTTGAAGAACGGGTAAATGGCTCTCTGGAATAAAAATCTCCAATTTGCAGCAGGAAAATTCGGTCATACCCTTGCTCCTTTCCCTCTGTCATGATTCATAAATATTTTTTCTTATTGTACCATACTCCATAACCCATGAAAAGGCGGTCCAGATGCAGAGAACTTGGTCTCTGTGTCTGGACCGCTTTTTTACAGATATCGCTTGGCAAAGGCGGTCATAGGCCGGTTGACCTGTTTCGCTACCAGCCCTATGCAGATGGCCGCCGCCACGGTGCCTTCCCGCACTCCTTCCAGCTGTCCCAGGAAGACGAGAGACAGTGTGCTGGCAATAACCACCAGTGTCACATCAAATCCCACTTTGGTGTTGGCAAATTTCAAAGGGAATACCTTACATAGCGCCAGGACCATTCCTTCGCCCGCCAGTGTCACTACGTTGGCGGTGACCTCAAAGCTGACTCCCACACCCACCAGAAGAATGCCGACCACACAGAGCACCCATTGCATGGGGTAGGATGTGGCGGACACTCCCTGCAGCGCCCAGACACTAAAATCGGTTAGTACCCCAAAGATCAGAGCCACCGGCAGCTGCATGAGCTGAATAGGGTCATATCGGCGGCGAAGAAGTAAAATCTGCAGGCAAATAAGCACCACATGCATGGCAATGGTGGCCGTTCCCACTGTTAGAGGCGTCAACAGGCTGAGCACATAGGGCAGGCTGGAAATCGGCGAGGTACCCAATCCCGCCTTAATAGAAAAGGCCACACCAAAGGCCATAATGGTCAGCCCCACACACAGGAGCACATACCGCTTGACCTGTCCCAAAACACCTGTTTTCATTCCAATGCTTCCTTCCCTGCGGCTCTGCTTCGGTTTTTCTACCTCTTTCTTGAGCTTTGATAACGAGATTTATTATAGTCCTCCCCATGTTTCTGTCAAGGCGGCAGGGACAGGACGAAGAATATCCCATCGATATCCGGAGACAATAAACAGGAGCGCTTTCCTCACATGGGAAGGAAAGCGCTCCTATTTCACTTGGGAGGTCAACCTATGGGGAACAGTTTTCGCGGCTGGTACTTCAAGTGCCAGTCTCCCACCCAAACCCTGGCCTTGATTCCAGCCATTCATACCTGTCGGGGCCGGCGGACCAGTTCCATCCAGGTCGTCACGGAACACGAACACTGGAACATCCCCCTCCCCGGAGAGGGATGCCTTGTCCGTTGGGACCGTCCCCAGGCCAAACTGGGACAAAACTATTTTTCTCCTCAGGGTGTGAAGCTTCATCTTCATTCCCAGCACTGCCATGTGGAGGGGCGGCTCCGCTTCGGGCAGACTGCCTCGCTCCCTGGCGATATTATGGGCCCCTTCCGCTTTGTTCCCTTTTTGGAGTGCCGTCATCGGGTCTTCAGTATGTGGCATCTAGTCACAGGCCAACTATGTGTCAACGGGAAGACCTATCACTTCGATCACGATCTGGGATATATCGAGGGGGACCAAGGCCGCTCTTTTCCTCGCCGCTACCTCTGGACCCAGTGCCTATTTCCGGAAGGTTCCCTGATGCTCTCAGCCGCAGATATCCCTCTGGGCCCGATTTCCTTTCCCGGTGTGATCGCCGCGCTTTCTATCTTTGGTAAGGTTATAATCCTTGCCACATATTGCGGCGCTAGGATTTTATCTGTTAAAAGTGGAAAAATTTCTGTAAAGCAAAATGACTTGCTACTAACTGCGGAACTTCTGTCTGATCAAGGCCGCCCTCTGCACGCTCCCCAAGGAGGTGAAATGTGCAGAACCATCCGGGAAAACGTATCCTGCCGTGCCCGGTACCGCCTGTTTCAGGATGGACAGCTTCTCTGGGCGGGAGAAAGCTGCCAAGCCTCCTTTGAATATGAGTATCCCTGCTGAAGGTTACTCCAAACGGACCGTGTACCCCAGTCCCTTCAGCATCTCCTGATCCCGCTGCACCGTAATGCCTGCGGTGGTCAGCATATCTCCCGAGATAGCCGCATTGGCTCCGGAACGGAAGCAGCGCCCTCCCTTATCCTCCAGCAGGCCTCGGCCTCCCGCCAGACGAATGTTGCCGTCGGGAATGAGGAAACGGAAGATGGCTACCACCCGGCGCAGCTCATCCTCGGTCAGGATCGGATTGTGCTCATAGGGTGTACCGGGAATGGGGTTGAGCAGATTGACTGGCACCGACTTTACTCCCAACTCCCGGGCGGTGAGGACCATGTCGATCCGGTCCTCCATCGTCTCTCCCAGTCCCAGGATGCCGCCGGAACAGACGGACAGTCCCGCCCGCTGAGCAGCTTTCAGCGTCTCGATCTTCTCGTTATAAGTATGGGTGGTACACACCTGGGGGAAGTAACGCCGGGAGGACTCCAAATTACAGTGGACCCGGGAGGCCCCCGCCTCCTTCAGCTTTCGAAAGGCCTCCTCCCCCAACAGGCCGAAGGAAACACATACTTCAATACCCACCTGCTCCCGGATCGCCCGGATGCTCTCACAGGCTTGATCTACCTCCTGGTCGGACAGCTTGCGCCCGGAGGTGACAATGGAGTAGCGCAATACGCCCTGGCGCTTATTTTCCGCGGCCCCCTTCACCAGCTCCTCTGTGGAGAGAAGCGGATAGCTCTCCTCCAGGCTGGTGTGGTAGTGGGCGCTCTGGGCACAGTATTTACAGTCCTCGGAGCATTTGCCGCACTTGCCGTTAACGATGGTACACAGGTCAAAGCTGTCACCGCAGAAGTGCTCCCGCAACTCATCGGCCGCTTGGCTTAACGTCTCCAGGGGAACACTGACCAGCTCCAGCGCCTCCTCCCGGGTCACCTTACCTCCGGCCAGCACTTTCTGTTTCAGTTCCTCCACAAAATTCATGGCTCTGCCCCTCCTGTTTGTAAACATTTAATTTTCTTGGTTTACATTTAAGTTTAATTCTTTGGCGACAGATTGTCAACCTCTATTCTATTTTGGTTTTCATTTGTGCTCTGCCGCAGCATTTCTCCTGGTACGGCTATGTCTGTTTTTATACAATTTTTAAGAAAAGAATGGACTATTTGCCCTTGTTTCTTTCCTTTCTCCGTGTTATACTTTCCACTCGGTTAATGTGTTTGTAACAGGCACAGCGAAAACGACATACGTTGGAAAGGAATTTTGCCATGTTGATTGTTGAGCTGCTGAAGTCCTTCTTCCTGGGCGTGGTGGAGGGCATCACCGAGTGGCTGCCCATCAGTTCCACCGGCCACCTCATTCTGGTAGATGAATTCATCAAGCTGAATGTCACCACCGAGTTTATGGATATGTACCGCTACGTGATCCAGCTGGGCGCGATTTTAGCCGTACTTGTGCTGTTTTTCCATAAGCTCAACCCCTTCTCTCCCCGGAAATCTTCCCATCAGAAACGGCAGACCTGGACCCTGTGGGGCCTGGTGGTTCTGGCTTGCATCCCCTCTGCCGTCATTGGTCTCCCCCTCAATGACTGGATGGATGAGCATCTGATGAACCCCTGGGTGGTAGCCGCTGCTCTGATCGTCTACGGCGTGGGCTTCCTCATGATCGAGGATCGCCGCCGCACCCCTGCTATCCGCCGCACCAGCGACCTCACCTGGCAGATTGCCCTGTGCATCGGCCTGTTCCAGGCCCTGTCCATCATTCCCGGCACTTCCCGCTCCGGCGCTACCATCCTGGGCGCTATCATCCTGGGCTGTGCCCGGCCTGTGGCTGCGGAGTTCTCCTTCTTCCTGGCCATCCCCACCATGGTGGGTGTGAGCGTCCTGAAGCTGGGCAAGTTCTTCGCCGAGAAGATCGCTGCCGGCGAGGCTCTCTTTACCGGTCCGGAGGCCGCTATCCTGGCGGTAGGCTTTATCGTCTCTTTTGTAGTCTCCCTGTTGTGCATCCGCTTCCTGATGGACTTTGTGAAAAAGCACGACTTCAAGCCCTTTGGCTGGTACCGCATCGTCCTGGGTATTTTGGTCCTGCTGTTTTTCGGTATTCGTGCGCTGGTGGCATAACACTGGTTTGGATGAAAAATGTCCGCTCCAAGTTGGAGCGGACATTTTTTATTTTGCTTGTTCTTTCCGGCTGCCGGCTGCCGCCACAAACCCACGAAACAGGGGATGAGGACGGTTGGGACGGCTCTTGAATTCCGGGTGGAACTGAACTCCCACAAAGAAGGGGTGTCCGGTAATCTCCACCGCTTCTACCAACCGACCGTCGGGAGACTGGCCGCTGAGCCTCAGCCCGGCCATCTCCAGTTGGGCACGGTACTGATTATTGAACTCGTAGCGGTGACGGTGGCGCTCGTAAATCAACGGTTCACCATAGCACTGGTAAAGACGGCTGTCCGACTGCACCCGGCAGGGATAGCTGCCCAGACGCAGCGTACCGCCCTTGTCGATCTCATCGTTTTGTCCGGGCATAAAGTCGATGACCTTTTGCGGACAGGCCGGGTCAAACTCTCCGGAGTTGGCCTGGGAGAGCCCAGCCGCATGGCGGGCAAACTCCATCACGGCAATCTGCATACCCAGACAGATCCCCAGGTAGGGAATCTGCTTCTCCCGGGCGTATTGGGCCGCCAGAACCATCCCCTCGATCCCCCGGCTTCCAAACCCGCCGGGGACCAGGATCCCATCCAGCCCGTCCAGCTGCGAGGAAACCGTTCCTCCGGTCAGCCCCTCCGAGTCGATCCACCGGATATTTACCCGGGTGTCCAGGGCATACCCCGCGTGGCGCAGGGCCTCGGCCACCGAGAGGTAGGCATCGTGGAGCTGAACATATTTGCCCACCAAACCGATGGTGACGCTGCGGCTTTGCCGGCGGATACGCTCCACCATCTCCCGCCACTCCCGCAGATCAGGCGGCGGAGTCCGCAGTCCAAGCTCCCGGCACACGACCCCCGAGAAATTGGCTGCCTCCAGCATAAGAGGGGCCTCGTACAGGCTGGGCAGAGTCACATTTTCAATCACGCAGTCGGGCCGCACCCCGCAAAAACCTGCGATCTTCTCAAATACGCTCCGGTCGGTAATGGGCTCGTCACAGCGCAGAACAATAATATCCGGGGAGATACCAAAGCCCTGCAGCTCCTTTACCGAGTGCTGGGTGGGTTTGGACTTGTGCTCCCCGGAGGCACGCAGGTAGGGCACCAGGGTGACATGGATATACAGCGCGTTGCCCTGGCCTGCTTCCCGTCCTACCTGACGGATAGCCTCCAGGAAGGGCTGGCTCTCCATGTCGCCGGTGGTACCGCCAATCTCCGTGATGACCACGTCGGCCCCGGTTTTTTCTCCTACGGAGTAAATAAACCGCTTGATCTCGTCAGTGATGTGAGGGATGGTCTGCACGGTCTTGCCCAGATATTCCCCCCGGCGTTCCTTGGCAATCACGTTGGAATAGACCCGCCCGGTAGTCAGGTTGGAAAACTGGTTCAGGTCCTCGTCAATGAAACGCTCATAATGTCCCAGGTCCAGGTCGGTCTCCGCCCCATCCTCGGTGACAAACACCTCTCCATGCTGGTAGGGACTCATGGTCCCCGGGTCCACATTGATATAGGGGTCCAGCTTCTGGGCGGCCACTTTCAGCCCCCGAGCCTTCAGCAGTCGGCCCAGGGATGCAGCGGTAATGCCCTTACCCAGTCCGGACACGACACCGCCGGTCACAAATATATACTTCATATCATAGCCTCCCGTGCTTTTATTGTGGCTTGCGGGGAATTTTATATTCAAAACGGTCCTTCTCTCCGCTCTGGGGAACCGATGTGGGATATCCTCCGCCAAAACAGGCGGTACAGAAACCCATCTCCCGGCCTGCCAACGCCCTGGTATGTTCCAAACTGAGGTAGCCCAGAGAATCCACCCCAATGATATCTGCAATCTCCTCCACACTATGGTGGTTGGCAATCAGGTTTTCACCGCTGTCGATGTCGGTACCGTAGTAGCAAGGGGCTACAAAGGGAGGCGCGCTGACCCGCATGTGGATCTCTTTCGCCCCCGCCCGGCGGAGCATGGCAATGGTACGCCGGCAGGTCGTGCCCCGAACAATAGAATCGTCAATGAGGACCACTCGTTTGCCCTCCACCGCCTCCCGCACTGGGTTGAGCTTCAGGTCCACGCCCTCCTCCCGCATAGCCTGGGTGGGCGCGATAAAGGTGCGGCCCACATACCGGTTTTTCGTAAAGCCGATGGCGTAGGGGATGCCGGAGGCCTTGGCGTAACCCAGCGCAGCATCCAGGCCGGAGTCGGGCACACCGATTACCACGTCCGCCTCCACCGGGTGCTCCTGGGCCAGAAAAGCCCCCGCCCGCTCCCGGGCACGGCTCACACTGCAGCCCTGGATCACCGAGTCTGGGCGGGCAAAGTAAATAAGCTCAAACACGCAAAGGTGGGGCGCGGTCCGTCCACAGTGACTTGTGTCGGTCCGCACCCCTTGGGCGTCGGCCACCACGATCTCCCCCGGCAGCAGATCCCGCACCAGCTTGGCTCCCACCGCATCCAGAGCACAGGATTCAGAGGCAAACACGATGCTCCCGTCCTCCCGCTTTCCCAAGCAAAGCGGCCGGAACCCCATAGGGTCCCGGGCCGCAATGAGCTTGGCGGGGGAGGAAATGACCAGAGAGTATGCCCCTTCCAACCGATCCATGGCGGCAGAAACTGCCGCCTCGATGGAGGGCTGGCGCAGCCGCTCCTGGACGATCAGATAGGCAATCACTTCCGAGTCTGTGGTAGTGTGGAAGATGGAGCCCTGCTCCTCCAACTTGTGGCGCAGAGGCACAGAGTTGGTGAGGTTGCCGTTGTGGGCCAGAGCCATACGCCCTTTGAAGTGGTTGATGACGATGGGCTGTACGTTGCGCTTATGGTCGGAGCCAGTGGTGGCATAGCGCACATGGCCCACGGCGATATTTCCTTGGCCCAGCGCTTCCAGCCGCTGGGGAGGAAATACCTCACTGACCAGTCCCACGTCGCAGCAGGTGGAGAACACCCCCCGGTCGTTGACCACGATGCCGGCGCTCTCCTGTCCCCGGTGCTGCAGAGCAAACAGGCCGTAATAAGTCAAGCTGGCCACATCCTGCTCCTTGGGGCTGCACACCCCAAATACACCGCACTCCTCGTGCAGGTGCCGCTCCTCTCCCCACATTCTCTGTTCCTCCTTCATGCTGTATCTTTTCTTACAGTCCGCTGGCGCCGTAGTTGGACAGCACACGGGCCGAGGGGTCATCCACATCGCAACCCTCCCAACTGCGGTTGGGCATCCAGAAGCCAGCCACCATCTCCGCCTGACCGGGGTAGTATTTCTCAAACAGCTCCCGGTAAAGAAGAGACTCCTTGGTAAAAGGCTGCGCGTATGTATATGCCTTGCACTTCTCTGCAAACTCCTTCTGGGTGTAGCAGCTCTCCGCATAGTCCTTCAGATCGTTGACCAGAGAGTGGCCTACTGCATCGGAGAAGGCCGCCTTCTCCCGGTAGAGAATGTTGGTGGGCAGGTAGTCGCCCTCAAAGGCCCGGCGCAGCAGGTATTTGCCCTTGCCGTAGTGGTTGCGCTTTTTCTCGGGGTCGATGGCCATGACATAGCGGACAAAGTCCAGGTCACCGAAGGGCACCCGGGCCTCCAGAGAGTTGACCGAGATGCACCGGTCGGCCCGGAGCACATCGTACATGTGCAGTTCCCGGATGCGCTTCTCCGCCTCATGCTGGAACTCCTGGGCGGAGGGGGCAAAGTCGGTATACTTATAGCCGAACAGCTCATCGGAGATTTCTCCGGTGAGCAGCACCCGGATGTCGGTCTGCTCGTGGATGGCCTTACACACCAGGTACATACCGATGCTGGCCCGGATGGTGGTGATGTCGTAGGTGCCCAGCAGGGCGACTACCGGCTCCAGGGCCTCAATCACATCGTCCCGGGTGATGATGACCTCGGTGTGGTCACTGCCGATATATTCGGCTACCTCCCGGGCGTATTTCAGGTCGATGGCGTCGGTATCCATACCGATGGCAAAGGTACGAATGGGTTTGGAACTCTTCTTGGCCGCGATGGCGCACACCAGGGAAGAATCCAGGCCGCCGCTGAGGAGAAAACCCACCTTGGCGTCGGCAATGAGCCGCTTCTCCACACCAGCAATCAGCTTCTCCCGAATGTTCTGGCAGATGGTGTCCAGATCGTCGTACACCGGCCGCTCCACCCGGGTCATATCGGCATAGCGCACGAAGACGCCGTCCTTATAGTAGTGCCCCGGAGGGAAGGGGGCGATCTTATCCACCAGGCCCACCAGGTTCTTGGGCTCACTGGCAAAGACCATGACGCCCTTCTCATCCCGGCCGTAATACAAAGGCCGGATGCCGATGGGGTCCCGGGCGGCCACATAGCTGCCGCTCACCGCGTCAAAGAGGATACAGGCAAACTCTGCGTCCAGCATGCGGAACATATCGGTTCCATATTCCCGATACAAAGGCAGCAGCACCTCGCAGTCGGAGTCGCTGACAAAGGTGTACTTGCCCTCCAGCTTCTTGCGCAGAGCATCAAAGCCGTAGATCTCGCCGTTGCAGACTACATAGCTTCCCTCCAGCTCAAAGGGCTGCATTCCTTCCGGCCGGGGATCCATGATGGCCAGACGGTGAAAACCCAGCAGGCCCATCCCGGTATCTACGATCCGGGTGTCATCCGGTCCACGTGAGAGAGTACGGTCAAATCCTTGTCGGAAGGTTTCGTAATCCATACCCTCCCCGCAATATCCCATAATGGAACACATAATTTTTCCTCCTTATATTCAGCGCACGCCGAACAGCAGCTCCCCATAACTGGGGAAGGGCCAATACTTCTTGGCTGTCATGGTCTCGGCCTCATCCACCGCTGCCCGCAGGCTGCCCATCTTAGGCAGGATCTCGTCCCGCACATAGTCGGCCTGGACCATCACGTCACTCTCGTCTCCCAGGTGCACCATAGCCAGTTCCAGCTCGTCGGTGCGCTGAGCGATCTGATCGGTGAGCTGAGACAACTTGCTCACCAGTCCAGCTTCATAGCTGCAGCTCAGCTGAGCCACTGCCGCCCGCTTGGCCGCAACTCCGGCGGCTACCGAGGCAGTGTACTCCTCCACCGCAGGGAGGATCTCCTTCCGGGCCATGTCGATCATGGTCAGGGCCTCGATGCTTACCGTCTTCGTGTAGTTTTCCAGCATGATCTCGCAGCGGGAACGGAGCTCCGCCATGGAGAACACCTTATGTCCGGTGAGCAGGTCCGCGTTTTTCTCACTGAGCAGGCAGGGCACACAGTCAGGCGTGGTGCGCAGGTTCAGCAGTCCCCGCTCCTGGGTAGCCTCTTTGATCCAGGCATCGTCATAACCGTTTCCGTTGAAAATGATGCGCTTATGCTTGGCCACAGTCTCCCGGATAAGGTCGTGGAGGACCTGGTTCTTGTCCTCTCCCGCTCCCTCCAGACGATCGGCATACTCCTTGAGGGACTCGGCCACAGCGGTGTTAAGCATGATGTTGGCACAGGCGATGGAGTTGGAGGAGCCCAGCATCCGGAACTCAAACTTGTTGCCGGTGAAGGCGAAGGGAGAGGTACGGTTGCGGTCGGTGGTATCCCGGGCAAACCGGGGCAGAGTGTGGACTCCCAGCTTCATCTGGGTGGGCTCCACTCCGGCGTAAGGCGCATCTTTTTCGATGGCTTCCAGGATATCGGTGAGCTCATCTCCCAGGAAGACAGACACCACGGCGGGTGGAGCCTCGTTGGCACCCAGACGGTGGTCGTTGCCCGCGGTGGCTACCGACATACGCAGCAGGTCCTGGTAGTCATCCACCGCCTGGAGCACCGCACACAGGAACACCAGGAACTGGGCGTTTTCATGGGGAGTATCCCCGGGCGAGAGAAGGTTTACTCCCTCATCCGTGGAAATGGACCAGTTGTTGTGCTTGCCGCTGCCGTTTACCCCGGCAAAGGGCTTTTCATGGAGCAGGCACACCAGACCGTGACGGGCGGCCACCTTCTGCATGATCTCCATGGTGAGCTGGTTGTGGTCGGTGGCGATGTTTGTGGTGGTGTAGATGGGAGCCAGCTCGTGCTGGGCGGGAGCTACCTCGTTGTGTTCGGTCTTGGCCAGAATACCCAGCTTCCACAGTTCCTCATCCAGTTCCTTCATGTAAGCAGCCACCCGGGGCTTGATGGATCCAAAGTAGTGGTCGTCCAGTTCCTGTCCCTTGGGCGGACGGGCGCCGAACAGAGTGCGGCCGGTGTAGATAAGATCAGGGCGACGGTCATAGAGGGCCTTGTCCACCAAAAAGTATTCCTGCTCCGGTCCCACACAGGTGCGCACGTACTTGACGGTATCATTTCCCATCAGCCGCAGCACCCGCAGTGCCTGCTTGTTGAGAGCCTGCATGGAACGAAGCAGCGGGGTCTTCTTGTCCAGCGCCTCGCCTCCATAGGAACAGAAGGCAGTGGGGATACACAGGGTATCGTCTTTAATAAACGCGTAGGACGTGGGGTCCCAGGCGGTGTATCCTCTGGCCTCAAAGGTGGCCCGCAGGCCGCCGGAGGGGAAGGAGGAGGCATCCGGCTCACCCTTGATGAGCTCCTTGCCGGAGAACTCCATAATGACCCGCCCGTCGGGCGCCGGGCTGATGAAGCTGTCATGCTTCTCCGCCGTGATCCCGGTCATGGGCTGGAACCAATGAGTAAAATGGGTAGCTCCCTGTTCCACGGCCCAGTCCTTCATAGCCTGGGCCACCGCATTGGCCACGGACAGATTGAGCTTGGCCCCCTCATCCATGGTCTTGCGCAGCGATTCATACACCGGCTGGGACAGTCTGGCCTTCATCACGCGGTCGTCAAAGGCTTTGCATCCAAAATACTCCGGTACGGTCATCATGTGACTCACCTCTTTCAAAAATTCAAAAAAAGGCGACGGCGCCCTGGAATTTCACTTCCAAGACGCCGTCGTCTTTTCATGGGCATACTATACCCTTCCCCCCTCCGGATTGTCAAGGGCGGAATCACAAAAATTTCCTGCCTTTGAAGCCGTGTGTTTTTCCAAAAGAGCAAATTGACAATTTCCGCCGAATGTAGTATTTTATCTACCATGAACAAGGATGTTCCCTGGGAGAAGTGTCCCCTTTTTCCCCCGGAACGTCCCTTTTTTATTTCATCCCGGGAGTTGATTCCCGCCCACAAGGGAGGCATACACGCCATGAAATATTCACCGGAAGAAGTCATCCAGTTTGTCCAGGAGGAGGATGTGAAGTTCATCCGTCTGGCCTTCTGCGACGTATACGGCAAGCAGAAAAACATCACCATCATGCCCAGCCAGCTTCAGCGGGCATTCACTTACGGCGTGGCCTTTGACGCCTCGGCCATTGCCGGCTTTGGCGGAGAGGTCCGCTCCGATCTCTTTCTCCACCCCGATCCTGCCACCCTCATCTCCCTGCCCTGGCGGCCGGAGAACGGCCGGGTGGTGCGCATGTTCTGTGACGTCACCCACCCGGACGGCACTCCCCTGGATTCCGACACTCGTGGGCTGCTGAAAAAGGCTGTGGCCCAGGCCGCCCAGGAGGGATACGCCTTTGCTTTCGGCTCGGAGATGGAATTTTATCTCTTTCAAACCGACGAGGCGGGCAATCCCACCACCCAGCCCTATGATCAGGCGGGCTATATGGACGTGGCTCCCGAGGACAAGGGAGAGAACATCCGCCGGGAGATCTGCATGATCCTGGAGCAGATGGGCATCCAGCCCGAGGGCTCTCACCACGAAGAGGGACCGGGGCAAAACGAGATCGATTTCCGCTACTCCGATCCCCTCACCGCCGCCGACAATGCGGTCACTTTCTGCTCCATTGTTAAGACGGTGGCTGCCCGCAACGGCCTGTGGGCCGACTTCTCCCCCAAGCCTTTAAGCAACCGGGCAGGCAGCGGCCTGCACATCAATTTCTCCGTTAAGGGGCCGGAGGGCAGCGATCCCCTGCCCCATGTTATCGCCGGACTGTTGGATCAGGCCTATCCCCTTACCGCATTTTTAAACCCCACCGCTAATTCCTATCTGCGCCTGGGCAGCAGCAAGGCCCCGGGCTACATCACCTGGTCCTCGGAGAACCGCTCCCAGCTGATCCGCATTCCGGCTGCCGTCGGCGAGTTCCGGCGTGCGGAGCTGCGTTCCGCCGACCCTTCGGCCAATCCCTACCTGGCCTTTGCCATGCTCATCTATGCGGGACTCTACGGCATCAAGCAGGGACTCACCCTTCCTGCTCCCGCCGACTTTAACCTCTACACCGCGCCCGCCGGTGTTCTCTCCCGCTACCGTCGGCTGCCCACCTGCCTGGAAGAGGCCATGAGCGCCGCCTGGGAGAGCAAGTTTGTCACCCAGCACCTGCCCCCCTCGGTAGTCGCCGCCTACTGCCGCCGGAGAGGCTGATATCATTTGGAGAAGGAGGAGATGTTATGGTATTCCAGGAACGCACCTACAGCGTACTGGTGGTTTCGGCCTCGGCCGCCTTTGACCGCACCGTCTCCGACCTGCTTCCCCGTAATGATTTCTTCCCAGTAAACATGGTAAAGAGCTGTGGAGAGGCCCGCCGGGCGCTGCTGGACAAGGAGTACGATATCGTCCTCATCAATGCCCCTCTCCAGGACGACTTTGGTATGCGTCTTGCCATTGACGTGTGCAGCACCAGCCATGCCGGAGTTCTGTTGTGTGTGAAGAGCGCGCTTTATAACGACGTCTACTCCAAAGTGACCCCTCACGGAGTGCTCACCTTGTCTAAGCCCACCTCTCTGCCCATGATCACCCACTCTCTGCGGGTACTTTGTGCCCTGCGGGAGCGGCTGCGCAAGCTGGAGGCCAAACAGCAGTCGGTGGAAGAACGCATGGAGGAGATCCGTCTGGTGAATCGGGCTAAGTGGCTGCTCATCCAGTGTCTCAACATGACGGAAGCCCAGGCCCACCGCTACATCGAAAAGCAGTCTATGGACACCCGCGTCTCCAAACGGGAGGTGGCCCAGGACATCATCAAGACCTACGCTGGGCAGCCCCCTTTGAGTGATAACCCATTCTCTTCTCTGCCATAAAAAACCGCGCTGAGTTCCAGATCTTTATCTGGCACCCAGCGCGGTTTATTTATAAGGTTCCTCCCGCCAAAAAGTCACGCAGCCGTTCTTCCACATCGCTGCAGCGCAGAGAAAACTGCTTGCCCAGCTCCGGGTCGGCCTGCTCCATCAGGTAGCCCCGGCCAGCCCGGTGAAGCATGGCAGCGTCGTTCCAATTGTCCCCAAAGGCAACGGTCTCCTCCGGTGAGACTCCCAGCGCCCGGCACAGCTGCTCCAGGCCGGTTCCCTTGTCTGCCAGAGTAAAGTCCAGCCAGTCGGGACCTGCCGCCGCCATATGCAGCGCCTCCCCCCACCGGGGTCCCAGAACCTGGGCAGGCTCTTTGGTCCCTGCGGGGCAGTAAGCCGACACCTTCAAAATGTCCTCCTCAATTTGCCGGGGATGCTCCAAGATCTGGACTCGGTTGCCCTTCTCATCTTTCAGCATGGACACATAGTCGCTGGTACACCGGCACACATAGCTTACGTTAGCGCCGGACACCAGCAGCTGGCAGCCCGGCAGAGCCAGAATGTCCTCTGCCAGAGCAAGAGACGCCTCCCGCGGCATAGAAGTCTTGCCCAGTACCGGGGCGTCCTCCTCCCGGCCCGCTCCATAGAGAATGGCCCCGTTTTCACACAGATAGGCCAGCTCATCCTGCACCGGGGCGAACAGCCCGCGCAGGGAGTGGTACTGCCGCCCGGAGGCGGGGCAGAAGATCACTCCCCGCTCCCGCAGCTGCTCAATCACCTGGAACAGGCTGGACCGCAGGTTTATCTGTCCATAGGGCAGCAGAGTTCCATCAATATCACTGACGATCAATTTCACCATAGTCATGTTTCTCCTTGAAAGATCCGCTTTTCCAGCTCCGGGGGCAGGGTCTGGAAGGTTTCCACCCAGTAGTGGCACAGCCCTTGAAGCTCCGCTTCCCGACCTTCAAACAGGGCGTCCTTTACCCCCGCCACCGACCAGCCCGCCTGGCGGGCGGCAGCACAGTAGTCCGGAGCGTCCTCGAAAAGCAGGCAGTCTCCACAGGCCACTCCCATCTCCTCCGCTGCCCGGCGGTAGAGGTCGGGGGAGCGCTTTTCCAGGCCCAGTTCCTTGGTGGTAATGACCCGCTCCAGAAGCGGCAGCAGGCCGTGGCGCTCCAGAGCCGCTTGGCAAAGGGGCGGCATGCAGGAGGTGAGCACCGCCATCCGCTCCCCCGCCTGGTGGCAGCGCAGCAAAAACTCTTTTGCTCCCGGCTTCAGAGGCAGCGTGTGGGCGTAGGCCTCCCGGGCCAGTTCCATCCAGGCGTCTAAAATCTCCTGCGGGCTATGGGGCAGTCCAAAGCGCTCTTTTGTGTAGCGGGCGGCGTCCGGTGCACTGTGGTGGGCCACATAGTCGGTATAGTCGGCCGGTACCGGGGAGATCCCCTGCCGCCCTAAAAATTCCACATCGATGTCCAGCCACACCCCGTTGGAGTCCAGCAGGGTGCCGTCCAGATCAAAAAACAGCATATCCATCCTCCTCCGCCCAGAACCGCCAGGGAAAGTCCACCGCTTCCTCCGCATAGTCGATCCCCACCCGGGGGCCCACATGGATCTTAGCCGGGTCGGGGGCTGGTCCGTCGCACACGTAGAGGGGTGGAACGGTCAGGTCCAGACCGTTTTCCTCCCGGGTGAGAGCCAATCCCTTACACAACTTTCCAGGGCCGTCCAAAAAATGGCGGGTTTGATACCTGGTAAGCTCATTTTCCTTGCGGCCAAAGCGATTGTCTGCTATAATATCCCTGTTTTGGACGGGAACCGCCCCTCGCAGCAATACTGCGCATGGTTCCCCCTCCGGTTCGGTCACCAAATTGAGGCAGTGATACATTCCATAGATGAGATAGATGTAGGCGGTGCCCGGCGGCGCAAAAAGAGTCTGGGTGCGGGGCGTACGCTTATACCCGTAGGCGTGGCAGGCCTTGTCCATCCGTCCCACATAGGCTTCCGTCTCCATGATGTGGCATATCAGCGTCTTGCCCTCATACTCCCGCACCAGATATTTGCCCAAAAGGTCCCGGGCCACCTCCACGGTATCCCGGTCATAAAAGGACTTTGGCAGAATCTCCAACTATCTCACCTCCAAGAGAGAAATACGTTCAAAGCAACGGTATCCTACCATGTTTCCCGTAAAAATGCAACTTCGTACAGGAGTGAAATGCAATGAAATCCAACCTCTCCCGTAAGCTGGCCAAACCCATGCTGTTTTTGGCCGCTTTTATCTGGGGCACCTCCTTCTTCATTATGAAAAATACGCTGGATGCTACCCCGGTGTTCTGGCTGCTCACTTTCCGCTTCGGCACGGGAGCCATTCTGCTGGGACTGTTCTGCTGGAAGAAGTGGGGGACTGTTTTTAAAAAGGACTATATCTGGCGCGGCGGAATTCTGGGTGCTTTCCTCTATCTGGCTTACAGCGCCCAGACCTTTGGTCTGGTATACACCACGCCTTCGAAAAACGCCTTTCTTACTTCGGTCTACTGCGTACTGGTTCCCTTCCTCTACTGGTGGCTGGCCAAGCAGCGCCCCGACCGCTATAACATTCTGGCTGCTGTGCTGTGTGTTGCCGGAGTTGGCCTGGTATCCCTCAACGGTGATCTCACCATTACGATAGGCGATCTGCTCACCCTGGTCAGCGCTCTGTTTTACGCCCTGCACATTGTAGCGGTAAACAAGCTCTCCCCCGGCAAGGATGTTTACCTCATTACGGTCTTCCAGTTTGCAGGTACGGCAATCCTGTCTCTGATCAGCGCCGCCCTCTTCCAGCCCTTCCCTGCTGCCATCTTCTCTCAGGCGCAGGTACTGCTGCCTCTGCTTTATCTGTGTGTGGTGTGCACCACGGTGGCTCTGCTGTTCCAGAATGTGGGACAGGTAGGCTCTGACCCCTCCTCCGCCTCGGTGATTTTATCCCTGGAGTCGGTATTCGGCGTACTGTTCTCGGTGCTGTTCTACGGCGACCCGGTCACTCCCCGTCTGCTGGCCGGCTTTGCACTGATTTTTGTGGCGGTCATTTGCTCGGAGACCAAGTTCTCCTTCCTTTGCTCTAAGCGCAGTCCCTCCAAGGAACAGACCGCAGACAGCTTTTAGTTGAATCAATTGTGAGATTATGGTATAATATTGTTTACTGATTCTTAAAACTTCACGTAAAGGAGGCCCGACTATGGTACTGCACGAGTCCGGTGAGGACTACCTGGAGGCCATTCTGGTGCTGCGCCAGGAGAAGGGCATCGTCCGCTCCATCGACGTAGCCCAATACCTGGGTTATTCCAAGCCCTCTGTCAGCCGCGCCGTGTCCATTCTGAAAACCAACGGTTACATCACCATGGAAAAGGACGGCCATCTGGAACTGACGGAGGAGGGCGAGGCCAACGCCCAGCGGGTCTATGAGCGCCACCGTTTCCTCACCCAATGGCTGGTCCACTTGGGCGTCTCCCCGGAGACGGCCGCCGCGGATGCCTGCCGCATTGAGCACGACATCAGCCCCGAGACCTTTGAGTGCCTCAAGCGGCACGTCAGCCAAAACGCTTCGGAATAAGATTCGTCTTACAGGCGCGCGTTCGGGCTTGTCCCGCCGCGCGCCTTTTAATACCCATCCAAAGGAGGAATATCCATGTCCCTTGACTCCATTTTGTCCCAGGTAACCGGCGGGGTCTCCTGGCAGGCACTGACCCTCTCCACCATCCTTCGGGGTGCACTAACTCTCATCATCGGCATCATTGTGGTGAAGATCCTCATGAAGCTGGTGGACCGGGCGTTGAGCCGCAGCAGGGCGGTAGCCGCTGTGCGGGGATACATCCGCTCTACTGTGCGCATCCTGCTGTGGTCGCTGCTGACGGTCATCGTCCTCAGTTCCATCAACGTCCCCGTCACCTCCATCATTGCCGTGTTCAGCGTGGCCGGTCTGGCTGTGTCCCTGGCCCTTCAGAACACCCTGTCCAATCTGGCCAGCGGCATCGTCATTATGGTCTCCAAGCCCTTCGTCGTAGGCGACTATGTGGAAATCGACAATGTGGGCGGCACGGTATCCACCGTGGGCCTGGTCTACTCCATGCTGGTCACTCCGGAAAATAAGGAGATCTATATCCCCAACAGCCAGGTTTCCGCTGCCAAGGTCATCAACTACACCCATTTGGGCCGCCGCCGCATGGAGCTGCTCTTTTCTGCCTCCTATGACGCCCCCACTGAGACCGTAAAAACTGCCCTGCGGGAAGTGGTAGAGCAGTTCCCGCAAATTCTCTCCGATCCCGCCCCTGCCATCTGGCTCAACGCCTATAAGGACAGCTGCATTGAGTATGTGGTGCGGGTCTGGACCACCACGGAGGACTACTGGAACGTTTACTATCCCCTGCTGGAGGCCGTGCGTCCCGCCTTTGAGCGCCACGGCATCGAGATGACCTACAACCATCTCAACGTCCATCTGCTGAAACCTTAACTTGTTTTCCTGCAAAGCCCTGACTGCCGTTTCCGGCAGCCAGGGCTTTTTCCATCCAAAAACTTCCCCTTGACTTTCTTCTTCTCTGGTCTATAATGTGCAATAGTACAAATGTTCTATTTTGAGGTGAAGGGTATGGAGCTGCTGCAAAAACTGGAGATCTTGGCCGACGCGGCCAAATATGACGCCGCCTGCACCTCCAGCGGTCTCAACCGTTCGGGACGACCGGGAACCATCGGCAGCACCACCCAGTGCGGCTGCTGCCACTCCTTCTCCGCTGACGGGCGGTGCATCTCCCTATTAAAAGTGCTGATGACCAACGTGTGCGTCTACGACTGTCAATACTGCGTCAACCGCCGCTCCAACGACCTGCCCCGGGCCGCCTTCACCCCCCGGGAGCTGTGTGAGCTCACCATGGGCTTTTACCGCCGCAACTATATCGAGGGTCTCTTTCTCTCCTCCGCCGTCCTCCGGGACCCGGACTACACCACCGAGCAAATGATCCAGTGTCTGCGTCTGCTGCGGGAGGAGTACCGCTTCGGAGGCTACATCCACGCCAAGGCAATTCCCGGGGCTGATCCCCTGCTCACCCAGCAGCTGGGACTGCTGGCCGACCGGCTGAGCGTGAACATCGAGCTGCCCAGCGCCCAAAGCCTGGCCCTGCTGGCCCCGGACAAAAAGAAGCAGGCCATTCTGGCCCCTATGGGGCAGATCCGCGACGGGATCACGGTCTCCAAACAGGAGCTGAAGGTATACCGCCACGCCCCCCGGTTTGCCCCGGCGGGGCAGTCCACCCAGATGATCGTGGGGGCCACCGGGGAGAGTGACCGGCAGATCTTGTCCCTCACCCAGGGGCTCTACCGCACCTACCGCCTCAAGCGTGTCTTTTATTCCGCCTATATGCCCGTCTCCAACAGCCCCCTGCTCCCCGCTCCTCAGGGGTTCCAGCCACCTCTGCTCCGGGAGCACCGGCTCTACCAGGCCGACTGGCTGCTGCGGTTTTACCACTTCCAGGCGGAAGAAATTCTGGATGAAAACCAGCCCTATCTGGATCCCCGACTGGATCCCAAATGCGGCTGGGCACTGCGCCACCTGGAGCACTTTCCGGTGGAGGTGAACCGGGCGGACTATGAGACCCTGCTGCGGGTACCGGGCATTGGAGTCAAAAGTGCCCGGCGGATTTTGGCCGCCCGGCGCTTCGGCCCTTTGAACTTCCTGGGTCTCAAACAGCTGGGGGTGGTGCTCAAGCGGGCCCAGTATTTTATTACCTGTTCCGGGCGGATGGAGCGCGGGCTGCGGTTCAGCCAGGATGGACTGCTACGCCATCTGGTAGCTCTGGAGGCCCCCAACCTGGCTCAACCGGAATGGGAACAGCTTTCTCTCTTCTCCATGGGAGGTGCGTCATGAACTGGACTCAGGTCTCCTATCTCTATGACGGCTCCCTGGCTGGTTTTCTCACCTGCGTATTTGAGGCCTACACCCACCGGGAGGAGCCGGCGGACTTCACTCCCTTCGATCAGGCCTGCGCCTCCTTCTACGCCCAGCGCTCGGTGGAAACCGACCGGGCCAAGGCCCAGCGGGTGTACCGCTCTCTGGAGGCCAAGCTGGGAAAGACGGGAAAGGACTGGCTACTGCGTGGATTTCTTACCTGCCTGCCCGACCGTGAACTTTGGCTTTGGCGCTTCCTCCGCCTGGGATACAAGCGAGGGCCCGGCTTTACCCGGGACCTCACCCACCCGGTGGTAAACCAGGTCCACAAGGCAGTTCAGGCTCTCAGCAGCGAGGCACACCTGTTCACCGGCTTTGTCCGCTTCTCTCAGCTGGAAGGCGTGCTGGTGGGGACCATCACGCCCAAAAACCGGGTACTGCCCCTGCTGCGCATCCACTTCTGCTCCCGCCTGCCTCAGGAACAGTTTCTCCTCTACGACAAGACCCACCAGGAGGCCCTGGTCTACACTCCAGGCCGGTGGGCCATCCTGCCTATGGAGGACTTTGAAATAGGCCCGGCAGACCAGGAGGAATTGGCCTACCGAAAAATGTGGCGCAGCTTTTACCACACCATCTCCATTGAGGGGCGCTACAATCCCAAGTGCCGCATGACTCATATGCCCAAGCGGTACTGGGGAGACATGACAGAATTTGCCCCGCCGGAGCAGGAGGCTCTGGCGGAATGAGAAAAACAGCGGATCGATCAGAGTCTATCTGGTCGGTCCGCTGTTCGTTTCTTTTTACTAGCGCTGTTTGAAGGCGAAGAAGCGCTGGCCAAAGTAGTTGAGAATCACGAAAAGTCCCGAGCCGGCCAGCATAGTCAGGTTGCCCTGGAGCTGTTCGCTCAGCCCCCAGCCGGAGAGCACCCAGGCTACGGCAGGCTTGGCCAGACCGTAGGCCAGCAGCCAGCACACCGAGATGTTCACCACAAACCGCAGCACCACGCCCGCGCCCTTCTCCTGGTTGCGGAAGGTGAAGTGCTTATTGAGGAAAAAGCTGACGATGCTGCCGATAATGTAGTTGGCCGCCGAGGAGATCCAGTAGCCTGCGTCCCCCCAGGTGTGCAGTCCGGCCAGATTGTACAGGCCGAACATCACCCCATAGCCCACCAGGGTATTGATGACGCCCACCACGATAAAGCGGAAGAAGGTGGGATCGAAGATCTTTTTCAGCTTATCGGTCATCCTGCTTGCCTCCGCACTCCTGAGAGATAATGAACCGGGGCCGGTCCTTGATCTCCTCGTAGATCTTGGCGATGTAATAACCGATGATGCCCAGGCAGATCATCAAGATGCTTCCAATGAGCAGCAGGAGCAGAATGACCGTGGTAAAGCCCTCCAGGGCCTGTCCGCTGATCTTCTGCCACAGGGACCAGCCGCCCAGCACCAGGGAGCACAAAAACACCAGTACGCCCAGGAAGGTGACGATCTGCAGGGGCGCGGTGGAGAAGGCGGCCAGGTTGGTAATGGCGTAGCGCACCAGGGAACGGATAGACCACTTGGACTCCCCCGCCGCCCGGGGCTGCACCTCAAACTCCACCTGGGTGGTCTCAAAGCCGATCCAGGAGGACAGAGCCCGGAAGAAGGCGTTCTTCTCCCGCATGGCCACCAGCACATCCACCGCCCGGCGGTCCAGGAGCTTAAAGTCAGATGCCCGGGACATGTCGATCTTGGTGGCGCTGCTGATGAAGTGGTAGAAGGTCTTGGCCGCCAGGGTGTGCAAAGGGCTCTCCTTGCCCCGGGTCACCTTGACCCCTTCCACCACCTGGTAGCCCTGCTGCCACAGGCGGTACATCTCTACAATTTTTTCCGGCGGATGCTGCAGGTCGCAGTCCAGCACCACCGCGCAGTCGCCCTTGGCCTGGGCCAGACCGGCAAAGATGGCAGCCTCTTTACCAAAGTTGCGGGAAAAACAGACTCCCCGCACCTGAGGATGCCGGACAGTCTGGGCCTGGATTGCCTTCCAAGTTCCGTCCCGGGAGCCGTCGTTGACAAAGAGAATCTCGTGCCGGATTCCCTCTTTCTCCAGCAGAGGACAGATGGTATCTGCCGCCAGGGGAACGGAATCCTGCTCATTGTAGGCTGGGAGCACTACCGTCAGCAGTCCGTCCCGCAGCGAGTTCTGTGTATCCATGGGTTCATCTCCTGTTTTCATAGGCGATCTCGTAGTCGCTCTTGGGGGTATACTCCTCCTGGATCTTCACTACGATCCGGCCATCCAGCTTCTGGACGCTGCCGTCGGCGGGATAGAGGGGCATTTTTTGGAATTCCTTGGACTGGGAGACCTCCAGCATAACCTCTTCCTCCGGCTCCTCCACGGGAATATTGAGCCAGTCCTGGAGGTAGTAGTAGATGTGCTTATTGAGGGGAGCCACCGTGTTCAGGGGAACACTGTAATGGTCCACCAGAGCATAGCTTTCGATCTGGGAGTAGATCCGGTCCACGGGGAAGGAACCGATGATGACGATCTCCTCCTCTCCCGTATAGCCCGGGCAGCTCTCAATCCGCTCCATCAGCCGAGTCGCATAGCTGAGGGTAGAACGGTGGGCCTGCTCGGAAGCAGTGTAGAGGATATTATTGATGTTGGCTCCATACAGGCACAGGCAAACCATGCAGGCCGCCAGCGCCCAGGAGACCGTCACGCCCGCACGAGGGCGAGGCAGCAGGCTCAGTCCCAAGTCGGCACACAGCAGCACCGCAGCGTATACCAGCACATAGGGGTACTTCATAATCGGGGTGGCATCGGAGTAGGGGGAAATAATCTGGGCAAAACTCACCGCCACGGGCAGCAGCAGGAGCATGACCACCGCACCGGCTACCCGCCATACCTCCCGCCACAGGGAGCGGCGCACCAGGATAGCAAAAAAGCACACCGCAGCCAGCAGGGCGGCCAGCACATCCAGCCCCGCCATAAGCGGAGTGGTAAAGGCGTTGGAAGAACCGGGCACAAAGAAGAACACCACCACCTGCTTATAGGCAGACAGCAGCAAAGAGGGCAGCTGGGCAATGGGATAACCGCTGCCCGCCTGGCTCATCCCCAGGTATTCCAGCAGCTCCAGCCCTTTTACCTTCAAAAACACCTGTAAAATGACGTAGTAGGCCACAGCTCCCACCGCCAGGAAGGCCAGCAGGCGCACACCCAGCACGGCAGTCTCCTTACACTGTGCCCGGTGACTGAGGCACTGCTTTAAAATCAGCAGCACCGACAGGGCCACCGCCACGGCGGCGTAGGCCTGGTAGATGCCCATGGACAGGGCCAGCAGCAAGCTTCCTGCCACAGCCCATCGCCAACCTTTTTTCGCCATCGCCACCGCCAGCACAGCCAGGAAAATGGCCAGACAATAGGCAGAGGCGGTAAACATGTACAGGAAGGTATAGCCCATGCAGGGGAAGGCGGCCATGCTCACCCCAAGCAGGGCGGCCAGAGACCGGCTGCGCATCCCCAGCACGCCCACAATGCCCGCCGCCGCCAGAGCCAGAAAGACCATAGAGAAAAAGCCTATGAGGGCAGGCATCTGGGTAAAGCTGTTCAGAGCGGAGGCATAGTGGAGAAACCACCGCCCGGACACTGTCATCTGCTGGGGATCAAAGACCCGGCTGAGTCCATCGGAATTCGGAATGATATTGGTAAAAGCAAACAGGTGCACCAGGTATCCCGATACAAAACAGGCCAAAAATGCGGCCCGCTGGGCGGACGAGGTGCGCTGAAACAGATTTCCGGCAATGCGGTCAAGGGGCATGAAAGGACCTCCTTTTCTATCAAACCATACGTGTAAATAAACCGCTGACCGGTTTATTCCGCAGGCATTATTGTAGGATACTTTGTATCAAATTGCAAGGGGAGCCACATTACGCCGCGGGCTGGAAATATCCATTTCCGTTCTCCTCCCAGATGGTTCCCAAAAGGTTGCCCTGGCGGTCCGTCACCTGATAGCTCTTCTCCCCGGTGACCTCCAGTTGGGCGGGGATCAACTGTTCGCCGTCATAGTAATACAGCAGATCAAAGCGGTCGGGGCGATTGCTCTCATAGTTCCACTGCTGATACATTGGGGTGGTAGTCAGAGGCGTTACGCTGGGCAGTCCCAGCCCTCCCACCGCAGTGATCAGCCCGGAAAAGGCCCAGCTGCTCTCTGTGCAGCCGTGGATGTGCTCGTGGTAGTAAAAATTCTGGTCGGGAAGGTAGCTGGACTTCAGGTTTAAAATGCCCACTTTGGTCTCACCTGCCACCTGGTCCTCCCTTAGCGTGGACAAAACTGTGTGTGCAATCTTCTGATCAGTCTGATAGGTGTCCCGGTAATCACTCAATTCGGACAGACAGGCCACCGAACATACCAGCGCAAAGGCTGCCGCCGCCCAGGGCAGAACCCTGCGCCAGCGGCAGAAGATCAGCTCCGCCACCGTATCCGCCACCAGGGCGATCCCGGCAAAGGAAGTCACCGTACCCCGCAGAGAGAACCAGGGATTACCCAAAATCAGGAACGGGGTCACCGGGGCCACCGCCAGCAGGATGCCCACAAGCAAGGCCAGCAGACGGATCCCCACTGCGGTGCGGTCCGACTTGCGGCTATCTTCCTTCCAGGCAAGATAACCAAATCCCGCACACCCAGCCGCCATCACCGCCAGCCACAGCCACAGGCCACGGGAAAGCAAGATCTGGATTCCCCGGATAAAGCCCTTTCCCAGGGTAAGCAGACCGCCCTTGAGGAACGCCTCCTTGATCTGCTCCAGAACCTGGGGCAGGAAAACGTCCCAGTAATACGGACTGTCAGGCAGCACCAGCTCACTGCGGGAGACAAAGGGGTTCTTGGATGCCATAAAGGACAAAAACGCAAAATAGAGCACCATGGCAGCAGGAGCCCACAGCGCTCCCAGACAGCGCCATTTCCGCCGCGGCAGCTCCAGCAGGGCCAGTCCCAACACCAATGTCATGGACAACACGGCACTCTGCTCATAAAACCCAAAGGGCAGAAGCTGTAAGGGCAGATAGGCCGCCAGCCAGTACCAGCGCCCGGTATCCAGCCATCTCGCAAAGGCCACGGCCCCCAGACAGCCAAAGAACATCCCGCCCACAATACGGGTGGAGGCGGACATCCAGTATAGCCCCTCCATGCCCAGAGGCAGCAGGGTCATTACCACGGGAAAAACCGGACCTACCGGAAAATACCGTCTCAGCAGGCTCCACATCATGCCCACACAGGCCACGTATAACACACAGACCAGGGCCACTCCCACCAACATATGGTCAAACAGGGGGCTCCAAATAAAATAGTCGGCTATGTTGGCCAAAGGCCGGGAGGCCAGCAGCCCTACCCGCAGGGCCATCTCCCAGAAGGGTTCTGTACTTTGCCGGTAATTGCAATATTGGATATAGTCGTCCAGTTGAGGATAATAGGACAGGCCAAAGGCACAGTACCGCAGTACAAGCAGTCCGGCAAGCACCACCAACAAAGCCAAAAGGGTCTTTCGGTTTGAATCGGCACGTTGAATCATCACAGGTGCCCTCCTTCAACAAACAAGACGCCGCTGGCCGGACTGATGCAACAGGGGGCCAAATTAGGCTCTAAAATCACAGTTTACAGTTTAACATCCTGCCGCATCCCACGCAACCATGACTTTACATAAAATGCAGACACCTCTTCTGGAAAAATCGCACATATTTTCCCTTGTTTTTTCCCCATGGGCGGCGTTTCGTTGAATTTTCCTGTTTGCCTTGAAATACGGCCCATTCTATTGTAAAATAAACAAAACGCTTGAAATACGCAAATTCATTCTTCGGTTTTTCCTGCCCCAACAAACGCTTTGGTTGTTGGGGCAGTGGTGAGAATAAGAGAAAACATCTGCGGCCCGGAGCAGTTCTCCGCCGCCGGAAAGGAGTCCCCTATGAGCATGACCGTCGTGCGGCACGTGGACCCCCGCAGTCCTGCCCACCGCGCCGGGGTCCGGGCGGGGGACACCCTGCTGGAGATCAATGGCACCCCCATTGTAGACGTGCTGGACTACAAGTTTTACAGCTACGACCCCCGTTTGGAGCTGACCCTTCTCTCCCCGGACGGGACCCGGCGCACCGCCCATGTACGCAAGGAAGAGGGTCAGGATCTCGGCCTGGATTTTGAGACCTATCTCATGGACCGGGCCCGCTCCTGCGCCAACAACTGCATCTTCTGCTTTGTGGACCAGATGCCCCCGGGCATGCGGGATACCTTATATTTTAAGGATGATGATGCCCGGCTGTCCTTCCTTATGGGCAACTACCTGACCCTTACCAACCTCTCTCAGCGCGAGGTGCAGCGCATCATCGACCTGCACATCAGCCCCATCAACGTCTCGGTGCACACCACAGACCCCCAATTGCGGGTGGAGATGCTGAAAAACAAGCGTGCGGGAGATAGTATTGAGGTCATGCGCCGCTTTGCCGCCGCCAACATCACCATGAACTGCCAGATCGTCTCCTGCCCCGGCGTCAATGACGGTCCGGCTCTGGACCGCACACTGCGGGAGCTGTCCGAGATGTATCCCGGTGTGGCCAGTGTAGCCATCGTCCCGGTGGGCGTAACCAAATTCCGGGACGGGCTGTGCCCCATCGCTCCCTACACCCAGGAACAGGCCGCTGCCGTCATTGCCCAGGTAGAGGCGTTTGGAAAAACCTTCATGGAGAAGCACGGTACTCGCCTGGCCTGGTGCTCCGACGAATTTTATCTTTTGGCTGGGCTGCCTCTGCCGGAGAAGTCCTTCTACGAGGATATGGCCCAGTTGGAAAACGGCGTGGGCATGCTCCGGTTGCTTCTCAGCCAGGCAGATATGGCTCTGGATGAACCGGAGGTGGGAGAACTGGTCCCCTTCTCGGTGGCCACCGGAGTCTCCGCGGCGCCCTTCATCGACCAGATCCTGCAAAAAACCAAAAAACAGTTCCCCCAGCTTCAGGGCCGGGTCTATCCCATCCGCAACCGCTTCTTTGGCGAGACCATTACCGTTTCTGGACTGGTCACCGGCCAGGACCTTATTGCCCAGCTGAAAGGTCAGGAGCTGGGACAGCGGCTGCTCATCCCCTCCAACATGCTCCGCGCCGGCGAGTCCGTCTTCCTGGACGATGTGACGGTGGCCGATGTGGAGCGGGAACTGGGCGTCACCGTATGTCCGGTGGATGCGGAGAGCGGCTTTGATCTGGTGGACGCTATGCTTGGTCTGCCTGTTACCATCCAGCAGACGACTCCCCCGGGAAGTGACGGGGAATACTACCGCTATAATCCCAGCTGACGGCTCTGCCCAGCTGAGTGAAGAAAAGAGAGTGAGACTATCATGAGACCTTTAGTTGCTATTGTGGGCCGTCCCAACGTGGGCAAGTCCATGCTGTTCAATAAGCTGTGCGGCCAGCGCCTGTCCATCGTGGAGGACACCCCCGGCGTCACCCGTGACCGGCTGTATGCCCAGTGCGAGTGGAGAAACCGCACCTTTGATATTGTGGATACCGGCGGCATTGAGCCAGGCACCGACGACCAGATCCTCTCCTTCATGCGGGAGCAGGCTGAGATCGCCATCTCCACCGCCACCGTCATCGTCTTTGTCTGCGACGTGAAGACGGGCATGACCGCCTCCGACCAGGAGGTAGCTAACATGCTTCTCCGTTCTGGCAAACCTGTGGTACTGGCAGTAAATAAGGCCGATCAGGTAGGCCGGGAGAACCCCGATGTGTACGAGTTTTATAACCTGGGTCTGGGCGATCCCATCGCCGTCTCTGCCGTCCACGGCCATGGCACCGGCGACCTGCTGGACGCCTGCTTTGAGTATTTCCCCCCGGATGACGAGGAGGAAGAGGATGACGACACCATTAAGGTCGCCATCATCGGCAAGCCGAACGTAGGCAAGTCCTCTCTGGTCAACCGTATTCTGGGCCAGGAGCGTGTCATCGTCTCCAACGTGGCCGGTACCACCCGCGACGCGGTGGACAGCGTATTTGAAAATGAGAAGGGCAAGTTCCTCTTCATCGACACCGCCGGCATGCGCAAGAAGTCCAAGGTGGATGACCGGATTGAGAAGTTCTCTGTTCTCCGCGCCACCATGGCCATCGAGCGCAGCGATGTGTGCCTCATCCTCATTGACGCCCAGGAGGGCGTCACCGAGCAGGATACCAAGGTAGCCGGTCTGGCCCACGAGGCGGGCAAGGCCTGCATCATCGTGGTCAACAAGTGGGATGCCATCGAAAAAGACGGCAAGACCATGGACAAGATGCGCAAGGATGTGATGCGGGATCTCAGCTATATGACCTACGCCCCCATCATCTTCATCTCCGCTCTGACCGGTCAGCGTGTGGATCGTCTCTTTGACCTCATTACCTACGTCAACAATCAGTCCGCCATGCGTATCACCACCGGCATGCTCAACTCCGTGCTGGCCGACGCCACCGCCCGGGTACAGCCCCCCACGGACAAGGGCCGCCGCCTGAAGATCTACTATATGACTCAGATCGGCATCAAGCCGCCTCACTTTGTCTGCTTCTGTAACGACGCCCGGCTGTTCCACTTCTCCTACCAGCGCTACCTGGAAAACCAGATCCGCGCCACCTTCGGCCTGGAGGGCACGCCCATCCGGCTGACCATCCGGCAGAAGGAAGACAAGGAGGGTTAAACCATGGATTTGACTGATTTAGGCTCTGCCGCTATACTTCCTGCCCTGCTCACCGCTGTGATTGCCTACTTCTGCGGCTGTTTCAATGGAGCGGTCATCGTTTCCAAGTACATTTTACGGGATGATGTGCGCACCCACGGCAGCGGCAACGCAGGTTTGACCAACTTTTACCGCACCTTCGGCGGTCCTCTCACCCTGGTAGTAATCCTCACCGATGTATTTAAGGCCATTGTCGCCATCTGGGTGGGTATGTTCCTGTTCCGGCAAATGGTTGCCAATGAAGCTCTTATCATCGCACTGTCAAAATACTGGGCTGGCCTTTTCTGTCTGCTCGGCCACATGTTCCCCTGCATGTTCCACTTCAAGGGCGGCAAGGGCATTCTCTCCGGCGGCGCCATCGCCATTATGATCGACTGGCGCATCGCTCTGGTGGTGTGGGGCGGCTTCCTCATCCTGGCCATTTTGACCCGGTATGTGTCTCTGGGCTCCTGCTGGGCCGGCGCCTCCTTCCCCTTTGCTACCTGGTTTGTATATCATAACGTGGTGATTACCGTGCTGGGCGCAGTCATCGGACTGCTGATCCTGTACATGCACCGCGGCAACATCAAGCGGCTCCTCACAGGCACGGAAAACAAGTTCTCCCTGCATAAAAAGAAGTGAGGTTCCTTAACCGCGCAGCGTCACCTTTGTATTTCTTACGATACCTTATGTACCTTTTTCAAAAAGAAAAAGAGAAGGAGGAAACATGAAGATTACCGTGGTAGGCAGCGGCGGCTGGGGAACGGCTCTGGCCCTGCTTTTGGTGGAAAACGGTCACGACGTTACCCTCTGGTCCCACACCCCCGCTAAGGCGGTGGCACTGGAGGAGACTCGGGAGAACCCCATGCTCAAGGGGGTTCCGCTCCCTCAGGAGATGAAGTTTACTGCCGATCTGGGCGCGGTGAAGGGCTGCGGAGCGGTAGTCATGGCTACCCCCTCCTATGCCGTGCGGGAAACGGCCCATAAGCTGCGTGGGCTCATCGATCCGGGCACCATCGTGATTTCGGTGTCGAAGGGCATTGAAAAGGATAGCTCCCTGCGCCTCTCTCAGGTCATCGAGGAGGAGCTGGAGGGCAAATGTCCTGTGGTGGTCCTTTCCGGCCCCTCCCACGCGGAAGAGGTCGGCCGTCATATTCCCACCGGCGTGGTAGCAGCTGCGGACGATTTGAAGGATGCGGAGCTGGTTCAGGATCTGTTTATGAACCCCCGGTTCCGGGTGTACACCAGCGACGACCGCATCGGCACCGAGATCTGTGCCGCGCTGAAAAACGTCATTGCCCTGTGTGCCGGATGCACCGACGGCATGGGCTGCGGGGACAATACCAAGGCTCTGCTCATGACCCGCGGCCTGGCGGAGATGGCTCGGCTGGGTGTGGCACTGGGTGGCCGAAAGGAGACTTTTATTGGTCTGGCTGGAGTCGGCGACCTGATCGTCACCTGCACCTCCATGCACTCAAGAAACCGCCGGTATGGCATTCTGATCGGTCAAGGAAAGAGCGTACCTGAGGCACTGGAGGAGATCGGCGCAGTAGTAGAGGGCTATTACGCTGCCGCCAACGCCCGTTCTCTGGCCCAGAAGGCCGGGGTAGAGATGCCCATCTCCCAGGCCGCGTATGAGGTGCTCTACAACGGCCGGGATGTCCATGCCGTGATTGCGGACCTTATGAGCCGCGCCAAGCGCTCTGAGCTGGATGAGTCTCCCGCTTTCTTGTAAGAAAGCTTGGCAAAGAACCCCCTGCGAAGCTCCGCTTCGCCTCGTTAAACTGCTCAGCACCCCCAAGGATCTTCGAGATCCTGGGGGTGTTTTTCTATTCTCCGCACCCCTCCCTCACCCTGCGCATAGCATGGGGAAACGAGGGCAGGCTCACACCTGCCCAGAAGGAGGAAACAACATGGAAGTGAAAGGTAAAGGACGGCTGGTGGTGCAGGTATATACCTCTCGGGCCAAACTCCCGGTGGTAGACGCCACGGTAGTGGTCACACAGCGGGGAGAGGGCGGCAAATACAAGCTGCTCTCCGTGCAGGCCACCGACTCCAGCGGAATGACACAGCCGATCAGCATCCCTACGCCCCTGATCGGGGAAAGTACACACCCCGGTGCACAGCTGCCCCCCTTTGCCATCTGTGACGTTTGGGCAGAGCACCCCGGCTATGCCATGCTGCTGGTAGAGGGCGTCCAGATTTTTGACGGGGTAGAGACTCTCCAGGATATGGAGCTGGAACCCCTCACCGAGGGCCAGTCCAGTCTGCTGCAAAACAGCATCCGGGATATTCCGGGCCAGAATCTGTGAGGTGGCGCCATGGCAGTATCTGTCGTCCCTTACGTACCCAGCACCATTACCGTGCATCTGGGACCGCCCGATCAGTGGGCCGAAAATGTAACGGTATCCTTCCCGGATTACGTCAAGAATGTGGCCTCCAGTGAGATCTATCCCACCTGGGAGCCCGCCGCCATTGAGGCCAACGTGCTGGCCATCATCTCTTTCGCCCTCAACCGGGTCTACACGGAGTTCTATCCCAGCCGGGGTTATGATTTTCAAATCACCTCTTCCACTGCTTACGATCAAAAGTTTATTCGGGGCCGCAACATTTTCGAGAATATCAGTCAGGTCGTAGACGAGATTTTTAATGACTACATCCGCCGCAAGGGATTTGTCGAGCCTCTGGCCGCCAAGTTCTGCAACGGCACCACCGTCACCTGCGCTGGGCTCTCTCAATGGGGCAGCCAGGATCTGGCTCAGCAGGGCTATTCCGCCATGGAGATTTTACGGTACTATTATGGAAACGACATTGAATTGGTCCAGGATGCGCCGGTGCGCAACCTGGGTCAGTCCTATCCCGGCACGCCGCTTCGCTTGGGTTCCACCGGAGACGATGTGCTGGTTCTCAAAACCATGATCAACCGTGTCTCCCAGAGCTATCCCGCCATTCCCAAGCTCTTTCCGGTCACCAATGTATTTGATGAGAGCACAGAGCAGGCGGTTAAAACATTCCAGCAGATTTTCAATCTCACGCCGGACGGCATTGTAGGCAAGGCTACCTGGTATAAGCTGGTCTATCTCTATGTGGGCACCAACCAGCTCTCAGAGCTGGTCAGTATGGGCCAGCAGTTCCAGACTTTCTCCTTCCAGTATCCCGGTATTCTCCGGCCGGGCGACCGTGGGTCCGATGTACGTATCCTGCAGTACATGCTGGCGCTTACCGCCGAGTTTAACGAATCCCTCACCCCCATTCGGGTAGACGGTATCTACGGTAATGCTACGGCACAGGCGGTACGGAAATATCAGGCACAGGCCGGACTGCAGGTAGACGGCATTGTTGGTCCCAATACCTGGTATTCTCTCTATAACAACTACACCGGCATTGAGCGGGATCTGCGCAACGATAACATCAACTTTCCGCTCAGCCAGACTGCATCCGCTCAGACCGGCGGCAAAACCTACGGCACCACCAGCCGGCAGGGGCAATTCCCAGGCGGAGGGCTGCAGCTTGGAAACACAGACTTTAAGGGGGTCAAATTGGTATGACAAGAATGGAATTGGAACAGGAAATGCTGTCCAATCCGGTCCGCAACCTTCAATACATGCTGTGGCGGCTGGCTACCCGCTACCCCTTCTTGCCAAAGCTGGCCATGGACGGTCTGTTCGGCGAGGAAACGCTGGAGGCCGTGATGCTCTTTCAACGGGAGATGGCGCCCCCGGTCACCGGTGTAGTGGATCAGCGCACCTGGGACGCCATCCACTCCACCTGGGTAGATCTGGAACGGGACGTCTCCCCTACCCGCTCTCTGCGCATCTTCCCTGGCGAAGGGTTCCAGGTCTCCCCGGGCATGTCCGGCGGCTATATGATTCTGCCCCAGACCATGTTCCAGATCCTTAGCCAGAAGCTCAACGGCATTGTAGATGCCCCGTCCGACGGCTATCACGGAGACGCCTCAGTGGAAAATACCCGCTGGCTCCAGGGTCTGGCCCAGCTGGAACAGACGGGAGTGATGGATCGGAAGACTTGGGATATGCTCTCCAGGCTTTATGAGCTGTTTGTAACCGCAAAATAAATGCACTCCTCCGGGAAATTCTTCTCGGAGGAGTTTTTGTGCCTTTCAAAAAAGTTGCAAATACAGTTATATTTCGTCAGTTTTCTCAACATTATTCTTATTTCAAAAAAATTTCGAAAAAAATTTAAAAAAAAGCTTGCATTTTCCCCGGGGGTGTGCTAATATAAACGAGTCGCCGGGACAACGAGTCCTGAGCCGACAACCGGGTGTGGCGAAGTTTGGTATCGCGCTTGAATGGGGTTCAAGAGGCCCCGAGTTCGAATCTCGGCACTCGGACCAATCCGCAATCCATTGGGACTCAATGGATTGCGGGTTTTTCTTTTTTATTTCACTCTCGTTTGTCCGAAAAAGGCCCCGCCATGTGGCGGGGCCTTTTCCCTTTATGATTCGCTCTTTTCCAATATAATTCTGACCCGATACCGCGGCAGATGCAACGGTTCATTATAAATCAGATTTTGCGCGATGCTCTCGCCTCGAAATACAGACAGGGCCAGTCCAATCAGCCCCATATTCACAACCGAACTCAGATTCCCAATCATCAACGGAAATTCGCTGCTGCACAGCGTAAAGCCCAGATTCCAGGCCACACTGCAAGCGGCTTGGCTGGACAGAGTCAAAATCACTGCCAATGCCGCCATTTTGCCCAGCTGGCTTTTTTGCCGCAGGCAGCGGGACAGCAGCCAAACTACCAGCACTCCAAATACCATTACAACCGCCAGAAACGGCAGCCAGCCAAGCTTATAGATGAGTGTAGTCAAAAGGGCACTGCCGTCACATCCGGGCACGGTGGTCTCATAAGGGCGGCCGGAAATTGCTGTGCTCCACTCCCCTGTTCCTATCCACTGTGCTGTCTCAAGCGCTTTCCGGATCATCCCGGCCTCATAACCAGAGCCCATGAGATCACGTTCTGGATGCAGCGCGATCGCCAAGCGCTGAAATCCACCGCCAGAGAGAAGCACACCACCTGCCGTCACACCTGCTGCGGCCAGCTTCCAAAGCAAGACTACCCCTACGGACTTCTGACGTCCGAGGCCAAACCAATCGTTCCAGGCAGCCAGCAGGGCTGCCACAGTGCCTGTCACAAAGAGCATAGCAAAACCGAACATATAAGGCCCAAATATACAAATCATTTCCAAAGGGACCGTACCGAACAGGCCAAAAATCAATCCTCTCCAGCCCTTATTTCGCCACGTATACAGCCAGAACACATATACCACTGGATAGCACAAGGTCACATAGGCAGTGTAATACGCTCTTCCATTGATCCCTGGCGACCGTGTCAGCGCCCAAATTCCCACCACCAGGCCTACGAAATAAAGCACCCTGCCCCAGCGGCCCAATCGGACGTAATCCAGGAAATACCCCAGCAGAAGTGCCCCACAGCCCAGCACAAAGGCAAGCACCGTTCTTCTGAGATAGAAATTCTCCCCATAAATACTCCAGTCGGCTGTCAGCACCACCCGGAGTATTGCGCCGCTCAGAGCCAACAGCACCGTAAGGGCCAGCAATCCCCACTGGGGCTTGGGCCGGTGAATACGGTCCAGCTCAGCGCCCACAGATACAGGGTCCCCCATTTCCTCCACCGCCAGCTGCTCGGCATTGGCACAGCCCTCGAAAGCAAAGGTATCCCGCTGATCCTCCAAATGCTGCTCCAGTTCCGAGAGGACCACTGGTTTTGCGCGCTTCCAGCGGATTTGTTCCGCTACTGCGTCCAGGTAGGCCTGTATCGTATTACACTCCGACACAACACGCACCTCCCCCCAAAACCTGCCGAACCGCATCCGCATATCGGTTCCAACCCTGCTCCTTCTCCTGCAGCGCCTTTTTCCCATGGTCGGTCAGATGATAGTAGCGCCGGGGTTTTCCCGCCGTAGCTTCCCGCTCATATGCCTCTACATACCCCTTCTCCTCCAGGCCGTGGAGCAGAGGGTACAGCGAACCAGCCTTCAAATGGAAGGTATCATCCGAGCGCCGTTTCAGCTCCTCGATCATCTGATAGCCGTACATATCCTGTCCTTCCAACAGCTTCATCACCAGCAGCGCCATACTGCCGCTGACCAGACTTTTATCCAATTCCATAACTGCCCTCCTTATATAGTTTAACTATATATCGCATTATATATAGTTGTCCTATATATGTCAAGGGAAGAACTGCCTTTCTATAACCAAGTTCCACTTCGTTCTGATTTTCCCCCTTCCTGCATACACTCTCCTGTGCACGGAAAGGGGGAGGATCGTCTTGGGCCGTCTGCTGGGAAAAGAAGCTTATCGGGAACTGTTTCTGGGCCTTGCTATCGTTTGCGCCGCCCTGGCACTGATTTTATGGCCCAAGGAGGCCATGGCCGCTATGAAGGACGGGCTGCGCCTGTGCGGCAATGTGATTATCCCCTCCCTGTTTCCCTTCTTTGTCCTGTCCTCTCTGGTGGTGGAGCTGGGACTGTCCCGGTACCTGGGCAAGCTGTTCCAGCCGGTGATGGCACCTCTCTTTCGGGTCAATGGAGCTTGCGCCAGCGCGGTGGCCTTAGGCTTTGTGGGAGGCTATCCCGTGGGAGCGCGCACCGCCATTGCCCTGTATCAGAGCGGACAGTGCTCTAAAACAGAGGCCGAGCGTCTGCTCGCTTTCTGCAACAATGCCGGACCAGCCTTTATCCTGGGCGTGGTGGGCGCAGGGGTATTTGGAAGCGGTACCGTGGGACTGCTCCTATACCTGGCACACATTGCCGCCTCCCTGTGCGTAGGGCTTCTGTTCCGTTTTTACCGCCCCCACGAGGGTCCCCGCCGGGGCAGCCTTACTGCCCCTCAATTCCAGGCCGTCCGTTTTCCTGCTGCCTTTACTCGCTCAGTCACCGGAGCCCTATCCTCCTCGTTGAACATCTGCGCCTTTGTACTGCTGTTTTGTGTGGTCATCCGGATGCTCAGCCTGGCCGGGGTTCTGGAGGCTCTGGCTGAGCTTCTGTCGCTTTTTCTGGCCCCCCTGGGTTTCTCCCAGTCCTGGGCCAAACGGCTGCTCACGGGCGTGCTGGAGATCTCCTCTGGGGTCTCCTCCCTCACTGACGGCTCCCTGCCCGGTCGGCTGTCCATGGCCGCCTTTATGCTGGGCTGGGCCGGCCTGTCCGTCCACTGCCAGGTATTGGCCTTTCTGGGGGACAGCGGCCTGTCTATGCGCACCTACTTTGTTGGTAAACTGCTCCATGGTGCCCTTTCCGCCGCTCTGCTGGGCCTTCTCACCCGGCTGGTCCCACTGAATGCCCCAGTAAGCTTCTATCTGGCAGAACAGACCGAGGCCATGGCGGTACTGGACTTTCAGCAGGCTCTCACCATCTCCACCGTCTCCGCCTGGTGCCTGTGGCTGCTCCTTTTTGCTCTGGCCGTACGTGTGGTGAAAAAAAGCGGTGGAAAATCCCGTCTGTCCGGGGTATAATGGAGAGGATTACACAAGGGAGGTAACCGATTCATGGCCCTGTTTCAAAAAAAGATGGACCCCCGCTGCTCTTATTGCACCCACAGCCGTCCCCTGGAGGGAGACCAGGTGATCTGTGAGAAGAAGGGGGTCATGTCTGCCGGCTCCAGCTGCCGCAGCTTTCGATACGATCCCCTCAAGCGGGTCCCGCCCCGCCCGGTGAAGGCGGATTTCAGCACCCTGAAAGATGAGGATTTTCAACTATAAAAATGAGGTTCGGTATCTGTGCAGATACCGAACCTCATTTTTTATTCTCCCAACAGATTCTGTTTGACGTGGACCACAAAGTCCTGCACGTTGGTAACGATGGTCTTCACCGACAGACTTCCCCGGTCCCGCAGCTTGTTCACCGCGAACTCAGAGATATCCACCGAGTAAAAGAACAGGGGGCGCACCTCTCCGTCCACGACCCGGAAACAGGGCGTCATATTGCCGGTGGCCACGGTATGCAGGGTGGTGGCCATACAGATGATCGTGGTAGCGTTTCGCACCAGGTTGCGCATGGCGTCCTGCCCCTGATAGACGTCACCGTACACCTCAGGCAGAGGGCCATCGTCCCGCACGGAGCCAACCAGCACAAAGGGCACATTGTGGTGTACGCACTGGTACATCACTCCGTCCTTTACCTTGCCAGACTCCACAAAGGCCTGGATGGACCCCATCCGCCGCACCTCATTGATGGTGTCGATGTGGTTATAGTGGCCGTTGGGCTGGGACTGCTGGGTGTAGATGTCCTGGCCCAGGGCAGTACCCAGATAGCCTGCCTCCAGATCGTGGGTAGCCAGCGCATTGCCGGCCATGACACCGTTGACATAGCCCTGGCGCACCAGGGCGGCAAAAGCGGCCCGGGACCGGGAGTCAAAGACGCAGGCCGGACCCATGACCCACAGGATATTGCCGTGCTGCCGCTCATAGCGCAGCAGCTGGTAGAGGTTATCATAGTCCACCGAGTAAGCAGTCTCCCGGCTGCGGCCCTGACGGAAGGCAAAGACCTCCTGTTCTCCCTGCTCATCTACAAAGCAGTCCGGGTGGACATAGATGCCCTGAGAGCCGTCCTCAGACCGGCCTACTGCCACCAGATCACCCTGCTTCACATTGCGAAATTCCACCACGGACACTTTGCCCTCCCGGACTACAGCCACGCAGTCCATCCGGCTGTCCTCTGCCAGCACCCATTGTCCACCGATGCGAAAATATTCGGGGAACATAGTGGTGGCGTGATAGTTTTCAGGCATCACACCGTCTTTCTCTGCCGGGACCAACTGCACATCGGGCGCGTTGTCCAGCCCCAGAGCAGCAAAATCCGGTGCCTGGTATTTGGGAAGGGAGAAACTCATAGCTAGGGACCTCCAGAAAACGGGAATCAAATAAATTAGACCGGGTCTCTTCCCCGGCATCAAAAAAATAACCACACCGTAATTGGTGTGGTTATTTTGGTGGAGATAAGCGGGATCGAACCGCTGACCTCTTGAATGCCATTCAAAACCACCAAAATAAAGCTTCAAAGTGTTGTGCCACAAGGCTAACTCTTGAATTTTGGGCGTTTATACCTCTTGAATTGCAATAAGTATAACGCTAGGCGGCGAAAAAGTCAATAAAAAAAGAGGGGTGCCGAAGCACCCCTAATTTTTACTCTTTTGTGAGTACGATTTCCTTAATCTCCCCAACATCATTTTTGATGTCTGCAATATTCGTCTCGTAAAAGGCCAAAGTCTCAACGGCCTTTTGAATGATGTCTTCACTCTTCTCTAACTCAGCTGTTAGCAGCTTTTCCCTCTCGATACAACGCTATTGGAGTCTTTCCATATTCTTATTCATGTCATCGCGGTAATGAGTCCAGATTTTCCAAATAAAGAAAGCCAAACCGACGCAACAGACGATTGGGAAGCCAAGAGTGGCAATCATTGAAGTGATAGCTTCATATTCCATTCAGTTTCCCTCCTTACGCCATCTGATAGGTGATTGTACCGCTTACGGTGAATGTCTGACTTGGGTTAGTGGTTAATCCCGTACCAAGACTAATGCCGCCAGCTGACGTGCGTACACCATAGGTACGCGCCCCGACGGTTGTAGAATTGGGGATAACAACCCAGCCGCAAAACACAGTGTTTGCGCCAATCTTTGCGTTAAATACTACGCCGCCGCCAGCCGCCATAACCGCCCCACAAGTAAAAGGTAGGCCGTACAATTCAAAAGTGGTGCTTGCCGCACTACTCCATGTACCAGTAACCAGGAAGCCAACAGTCACACAATTCCCCACTTTTTGATACCAACCTTGGCGGGTTGTGTAAGTAGAGGCGTTGATTACTGTCGGCGTCCATGTACCGCTGTCAATTCCTAAGTCATAAACCGCCCCAGGAGTTAAAGCGGTTGTGTCATCGTTTGCGATAGTGCTTCTTAACTTAGTCACGCCGTAATAAGTTGTTGTGGCTGTGCCGCCGTCAACCATTACCCAATATGTGCCGTCATACACGAAGTCTTTGACTTCTCCCATGTACCACATATAACCCATACTTGCGGTTGTGCCATATTTCTTGATAGACTTTGCACCTGTGCCGTTTACATTCATTGTCGGAGAGGTTGCAGTATTGGCATAGCTGAATTTGACGCGAATACTTGCCCCCGTTGTTAAGGAAGTGAATCCTTCACAATTTACAATTTTCGCCGTTGTTGCGCCAGCAGTGGTGCAAGTGCCATACATCAAGCCGCCGCCTCCACTAATTCCAGTCGCGCCTTCTTTGAAGTTAACAGGGACATTGAAGTTAAAATCTGTACCACTCCAATCGAATACAGGCAGACTTTTCACCGCGGCAGAATCGGTTAAAACTGTCTCTAATTCGTCTTGGGCTTTTGCCTGGAAGGTGTAAGTCTTTCGATAGTCTAGGCCAGTGATTGCGGCCTCAGCGGTGTAGTTGTCGCCGCTGCGGCTTACCTCCATAAGCTGCCATTCACAATAATCTTCAGTCTCGGTTTTGAAACGATAATGCACATACAAGTTGTTGTTGGTTGCGCCGAAATTACCGTTAAAGCACTTGCCGCTAACTTTGAAGGTAAAGTTGCCAGAGGCGCCGGGTTTTTCATCACCAAGAATACAAGAAAGGTGGATGTATTCAACTAATCCGGTTGTTTCCGTCTTAGTGGTTGTTATTCCGCGGCTGTCGGTAGTGATAAACTTGAAGGTATTTGTGCTGACGTTGTTGAAGGTATAACTCGCACCCAAGAAGGAATCGCTGCCGCACTGGATTACAGTATTAGACAAAGAGGCACTTTTCTGTGCTTCAGGATTGGCTTCACAATAAGCGTTACTGTGATAGCGGACTAATACCGCGTCATTCCCTGTTAAATCCTTTGTAGTGGGGTTGGTGTCCCAAACAAAAGGCGTCAGAGTAGGTTTACACTCATTTTCGTTAACGGAGACTGTGAAAGTCGCCGTTGAAGTGCCGATGAGAGTTGCGCCGTTGTAGGTTTGGCAAGTCAGCGTACAAGTGCCGCTTTTGGCGTTTGGGATCTGAGTATAGAAGTTGTCTGGAATAACCCATGTAAGACTTGTCTAATCAGTTTTTGTATAGACAATGCCTGTTAGGCTGCCAAACTTGTAGGTTACAGTATGAGTGAATGCGGAAGAGGCGCGGTTAATGGTGATTGTGTGCCATCCATTGATTACGCCGGGGCCGCAACTCATGCTTGAAGCACGCGGAATAGTGTTGAGAGTGAAGTTAGCACTTCCGCGGCAGTTAACCGCGACAGTATAAATACCTGCCTCCGCACTTGCAGAGAATGTTTTTGTGCCGTCGCCGTTGTGAGTTATTGTCTTTGTGCCCTGTGCTACTACGGTGCCGTTTCTCAATTCGATCCTAGTGGCGGAAGAGTAGACGGTTTCGCCATTGATTACGACTTTGAAGTTACCAGACATATAATATCCGCTTGCACTTCCTGCGCCAACAAGCTTCCAACTGATAGTGGATGTGTTGGCCGTGACATTCTACGTAGCTGTCCAGCTAAAAGTCAGATAACGGTTATTATATGCGGTTGTATTAAAGCTTCCACTTAAAGCCATTGTTTTTAACCTCCAATCCAGAAGCAACCTGTGCGGCTGCCATTATCATAATCCTCAAATCGGCTGTTTTTACCGATAATCAAATAAGTAGTGGCGTGAAGGTTAATCGCGTCAACGCCTTGGTTGTTTGCTTTTAATACCTCTTGGCCGCTGCGTTTGACTGTCATACCGTCTTCGTTTACGACAGTCTCCATCTCGCTACCAGACTTCTAAATAGTCAAGCCGTCCTGGTTAAAAGTGAAACCAGTAGAAGTTGTCACAGAGTCCACGCCATTTTCCAGCTGTTTCTGGACTTCTAACTTAACCTCTTCAGAAGTTACCGAAGCTTCAACTTTTTGTGTTAGTTTCTCGATATCTTTATTAACGCCGTCAATGGTTGTATTTACATTCTCAGTCACCTATTGCACAGAGGCGGTGATACTCTCTGTGTCCATTTGCAGCTAGGCGATATTCTCTTGCATTCCATCCACTTGACTAGCGACAATCTCCACGGTATGTGCCGCCTTATCAACCTTTGCGAAAGTCTCGTTTAATACTTCGCCAAGGCTTGCAGAATTCGACTCGCTTTCTGTGTCGTTTTCGTTGTAGTCCCATTTGGTGCTTTCAGATAAACCGCCGTCGTAGGTGATAGTGTCATCAAGTACGAAGCTAGACAACACAGTACCATCCTTTGCGGTTAATCCTAGCTTGTCGCCAATCTCCAAAAGGAAGTTGCCGCGCCAATCACAAGTAAATTGGTTAATACTCAGATTACCGATTGCGTCAACTGCCGCTTGGACTAAATCGCCAGTGTCAAGGCGTAAATTCCAAAAGGCATTTTCGCGGCAATACTGTGTACTACCATTTTGAGTTGTAGACGCTGAGATATTGTCTCCTAACTCTGTTGCACTAACAATAGTTTGGAGACGGCGGCTATCTCTATTTTCAAGAGTGAAGTAGTCACTCTTTGTTATTGTCAAGTCGGCGGCTGCATCTCTATCTAAACGCTTAAAAACTAATTCGTCATTTGCATTCACAAAATAAATTGTCTGTGTAGCTTCAGCAATATCATTCAACGCATCTCTTAAACTCTCTTCGCCGCCAAAGTTTGCACCTGTCTCATAAGAAGTGTCAAAGCAAGTTTCCGCCTCTCCTACTCTCTGGATATTGACGCCTTTTGTCTTCAGGAAAGCCGCACAGACATCGGCGAAATCTTTGATAGTATAGGGAGTGGTTGTCGCCAACTCGCTTACATAATGAGTAGACGCCGGGTAAATCAAATCATAGCCGTAGATTGTCAGCTGATTTGTATTTTCGTCGCGGCGTACCTATTGCACGAAGAAAGTGGGGTATGGAGTAATAAACTCACTATCACTTGTTAAGCTAATTCTGAAAGAGTTTGCGGTTGAGATATTAACCTGTCTCTCTTTGTCTATCAGCTTCACAATCGCCTTTTGGCAATAGCCATAACCAAAGAATTTACCATCTTCCGCAACTCTCTCAATCTCAAAGCTGATCAGCTTGTCAGTAGCTAAGAAAGTATAGGCTAAAGTGGAATCCTAAAAGAATTCCACTTTGCCTTTAATTCTGCGGACAGAGGTATTATCCATATTGCCTTGAATCATAGGATTAAACCTCCTCAAAAGTTAGAGTTAAGGCCTAGTACATGACTTTTCCAGCCTGGATTGTGTAATACTCAATCTCATTCTCTGGAATAATACAGTCTACGCCTTCCTCTAGTTGATTTGTTTGCGGATTACGGAAGGAGACAAAAACTTCAAAAGCATCAATATCAGCCTGAAGTGCGGCCATATTTTCATCTGTCAGCGGAATAATACCAACTTCAATCTTTCTCTTCTTATTGATGTAATCTACCACGGTATCACCAGCGGCGTTTGTCTATGCGTTGTAGTTGTGAGTGTTAGTCACTTTCAGCGAATTAACAAACGCGGAATAGTCCTTGTCGCCAATTTTAAAATAAGCCATTTGTCATCCCTCCTTATTAGGTTAATCTCAGGCCAAGCTTACCAGTTTGGCGGGTGAGTTGGTTAATGCTGTCAATGGAAATCTGGCCGAAAGTCTTACCGTCTACCTGAAGAATGATAGGACGGTTGCCGCCGCCAAGTCTTTCCGCGATTCTGTCAAGCCACTTTGTATTCTTTTCCAGAGGTACAACGGCCTCAGCACCATCTTCACCCAGGCCGCCAAGGCCGCCAGAGTAATTAAACAGTGTTGGAGAATCGAATACGCCGCCTTGTGCATACCAATCAATACCGAATTTCGGCACGCTTGGTGGCATAAGGCTAAAGCTGCCTGTGATAGAGATGTGTGGAAGCTTCAGTTTTGGAAGACTCCATTCAAACTTGAAGAAGCCTTTGATTGCGTCAATCGCACTTCCGACAACATTCTTAGCGGTGTTAATAGCGTTGGAAATACCATTCTTAATACCGTCAAAGATACTAAGGACAGTATTCTTTGCAGCTGTCACCCCGTTTACCATTGTGTCTTTGATTGCATTGAATACGCTAGACACGGTATTTTTAATACCATTGATAACGGTTGTAATGCCTGTTTTGATGCCGTTGAATACGTTTAAAACTGCGGTTTTCATAGTATTAAAGCCTGCTGTTACGCCGTCTTTAATGCTGTTTACGATTGCCACAATTTTATTCCAAAGATCGGTGAAGAAACCAACGACAGCTTCCACCATAGCGGAAACCGCTTGTTTGATTACCTCAACAACCTTTAAGACGGTGGCTTTTATCTCGTCCCAATGCTTGACGCATAAGACGATAATAGCAATCAAGGCACCAATCGCGGCAATAACCAGAGTAACGGGGGAAGTAATGAAGGCCATAACTGCCGCAAAAGCACTACCAGCTGCCGTTGCAACTGTCTCCGCCGCCGTCAAGGCGTAATATCCGACAGTGGTTGCCGCCAAAGAAGCTACCTGTGCAATACCGCCAGCCGCCTAAATAGCCGCCTGGACGTTGTAAGCAATAATAGCCGCCGTGACAGTACCAATAGCAATACCAATCAACGTTAAAGCCGTCTAGTGCTGATTGCACCACTCTGTCGCCTGTTGTAAAGTGTCTCTTACGCTGCCAACCCAAATTTGGAGTTGAGTGAAAGCCACGCTTGCAACATCGACAGCAGCGGACAACGCACTCATTGCAGGAATAACAATATTCTGCAAAATTGGCGTGCCAACCTGTGCTAAGAATTGACGCCACTTTTCAGTTAAGTTAGCTTGTACGTTGGCGTATTGATCGGACTCTTTCGCCGCCTGTCCAATGACGCCGGATGTCGTCATCATGTTTTGTGCGTATTCAAGGCGGGTGGCCTGTTTTGTGGCTTCGTCCAAGCTACTCCAAGCCTTGGTGTCGGCGACGATTCCCTATTCAACCGCATAAAGTGCCATTTGGGTATCATTTGCGAAAAGGCCGATAGCCTCGCCGCCTTCATAGCTTCCGTTGATAAAGCTATTCAGGTGAGAAGTGGACTCTTCCAAAGACATATCCCAGAAAGCCGCCGCATCTGCCGCCATGTTGATACCCTAAGCCGCATAATCGGTGGCCTCTTCAATATTGTAGCCTAAGCCTTGGAATTTGGCCGTCATGCTTGTCATATACGGAGTCAAGCGAGAATCAACCATTCCCGTAGCTTCAGCAATCTTAGAAACCTTCGCCGCGGCCTAGTCGGAATATTCCCCCATAATCTACGCGAAAGCAGACTCTTCAGCCGCGACTTCAGCCGCACAGTTAACAGCTTCTTTTGCGAAATCCGTTATAACTTTGACAGAGAAAGCCGCCGCAACAACTTTTCCTAACTTTTTAAAAGTATCGGACATTTTTTTAGAAGCCTTCTCGGAAGAATCTGCAACGTTGGAGATTTCTTTCTTGGCGTTAGAGACTTCTTTCTTCAAGTCACTAATTTCGGCTGAAATTATGACTTTTAACTCCTCTGTTGTCATGCTTTTTTGTCACCTTCCTTTTTGAAACGATTGTTAAAGGACTGTGCAAATTGCTTAAAGCGCAAAGCCGACAATTCATCCTTCTTCTTCTGGATTTCTTCGTCAAAACTCTCTTCATCAAACAATGTTGGATAAGCGTCTTTCAAAGAAGGAATTTCATTAGAAGAAGAATAGATTCTTGCAACGCTGCGGCCAATGAGATCGGCTAGGATATAATTTTGGAAGGCTTGCTGTTGGGCTTCTGCTTTTATTTGTCTTTTTCGGCTTTCAACAAAACGTGTCAACTCTGCTAAAGTCATATTCCAAAAATCTTCTTCTCTCAGGCCGTAGTCTAAGCAAGAGTCTAACCAAGAGTAAACGTAATCACTGAATCTAAACGAAGATAGCGGTTTGTCGCTATCTTCGCTTAGGCGTTTTTTTCAGAGTCTCCCTTGTTGACATCTTTGATAAGGCCGCTGGCCTTATACAAATCAACAATAACAGGAATCAAATCAGTCATAACGTGGCCGTCGGCGATATAGGCATCATAGATGTCATAAACATCGTCGAAAGAAATACCATGCTGATACTACTGAAGTGAAGCATGAAGAATCTGAATAATAGTGGTTACGGTTGGCAGACTGTCGCCATTGCCAAAAATAGCAAGCGGATTCATGCCAAGCTGTTTTTCCAGTCCTACGACGGCGCGAGTGTTAAGACGAAGCTTATAATCCTTGCCGCCAGCGGTGAAATCAACGTATAACATACAAATTACCTCTCTTTTTGTTTTTAGATTGGAAGAGGGAGAGAGAAAACCCTCTCCCAATCTTCCCATGGGTTTAATTATTCATCCTTACCGAAAACCATTTCGGAATCAGGGCGAATAGCGAGTACATAAGTCAGTGCAGCGTTAACGCCAACACCGGACAGCTTAACGGAAGCCTTGCCAGTGAAAGTGCAAGTGGTTTTGTCAGGAAGAGTTACCTTCCAACCGACACTTTCAGTCAGGCCGTTAAGAGTAGTAAACTGAGTGGCTTCATACAGGAAAGTAAACTCCAAAGAGTCGCCATAATCCTTGATGCCGTCAGTATATACATAGGCGGGATCGGCCAGAGTGGTAATATCAATGGCCTCAGTGGTGCCGCCCAGGTCGGGAATCTCCTGAAGGTTAGTCAGGGGAGTATATTCAGGGCCTTCACCCTACATATAACCAAGAGTGATACCCTTAGAAATGACTGCATTTGCCATAATCTTTTACCTCCTAAGATTTTTCTTATTGGAAAGTTTCTAACCCGTTGGCAGTATAGGTTAGAATCTTTTGAATCATTGTGGATTCTTTGTCGTACAACTCTACGGAAGAGGTACGCCGCCAACCAAGAGGACGCAATACAGAGTCAATCTGTTGTGCGTAGCCTTGTAATTCTCCAATGTCATTTCCCCACACTTTAATCTAATAACTCAACTCGCTATAACCTAGCGTGTCGCCTGTTTCCATAGCCGCGTTATTGATTTCCATGTAGCTTATACAAGGGGTTTTTAAGCCGCTTGTCAGCGTCATTTCGTAGTATGTGGGGAGAATCGCCTTCAAGGCCGTAACTAGGTTTTTGTGATAATCAATCACTGACGATTACCCCCTTTATTAAATCCAAGATTTTCTTTCGATTCTCATGTAAAGCTGGACGAAGGAAGGGTTGCGGCTTTTGGCCGTTGGTTGAGTGCCAAACGCCTTTGTCATCCTGGTAATGCCAAGGGACATCCTTTCTGCCGCCATTCTCAGCAAACAGGCCTGTGCCATACTCCACATAAGGGGCATATTCAAGAGGCGTGTAGACGCTGCCTTCCATCCCTTCTACCTGACTTGTAATTGAGTTTCTTAATTGTCCCGTATCTTTTGGGGCTTTCTGTTTTGCACTTCTTTCCACCAAAGCACAAGACTATTCAAGTGCATTCTCAATTTTGGGAGATTCCGCCAACGCCTCTAATCTCTCCATTACGGAGTCTAAGCCTTCAATCTCAATACTCATAAATCACATCTTCTTCAGGAAGACTTGTTTAAATCTTCCCCTTGGATTTACATACAAGACTTTCAACTTCTGGCCTTCATAATCAATAACGAAAGTGTCGTTGGCACTCGCCAGAGTCACGCCAACATATTCGGCGTCGGCGTAGTTAATATTGTCCTGTACGGATTGAGTAGAGATATAAATTGCCATTTTGATTTGACCTGTTGGAGTGGGGGACAAACCCGGCTGGCCGTAACCATTGTCTTCGCCATAGGTGTAATAATCATAAGTACGCATATCGGTATTTATCATAGTTACACCTCCTCAAATCAGCTTTATTTTACGTTTCCGATTGAGAATCTTTAGAATATCGTCGGGATAACCATTAACGTAGCTTTCAGATACGCCGCTAAAGGATTGAGAAGCCAATCCCTCGCTATTTATGCGGTTAAGCTTAATAACAGCCAGTCTTTCAACTACTGCTTCCAACTCTGTATCAAGAGTGCGGTTGCAATAAGCCTCAATTTCGGCGGTTGTCTGCTTAACTACAAGGTTGATTTGTGCATCTGAGAAATTAGTTGCGGCGTCTCCCAACATTACCTTGATGTCTTCATTCATCGTTTTGTTATCCCCTTTCTGTTAATTGGAAGAGGGGGAAGATTACTTCCCCCTCATGGTTGCGGTGAATCAAGCACCGGGAGTGAGAGTCACCTTGCAAATCTTGGTTTCGTCAACCAGGGCCACAATGTAAGCAGTACGCAGATAAACGGAATTGGTACGCTTGTCGGCGTCTCTGTCCTACTCGACCTCAACGTCCTTCTTCATAAACAGCTTTACGGCCTCGGGAGTCATAACATAAGCCTCGTCTTCAAGGGCCTTGGTAGCGATTACGGGAATACCGCAAACGGTGCCAACCTGGCCGTTGTAAACAACCTCGCCAAGACGTGCGGCCTTGTAGTCTGGGTCCTTACGAAGATCGGCCTTCCATGCGTTGGGGATGACGATGAATACCTTAGACTCGTCCTCGACATTCAGCTTAGAGATAGCGTCAACCACGGCGTCATAAGACAGGGCCTGTCCCTCAGACTGGAAGGAAACAGAGGCAGTCTTAGCAGCTGCGAAGAAGTCAGCAGTCATCTTGTTAACCATTACCTGGTTAGCACCCTTCAGCATATTGTCAACGATGGTATCATCTTTCATGAAGTCCTCGTCGGTGTAGTCGAAGGCCTACTGAATCATCTTCACAGTGTAATCCTTACCAGAGTAAGAAATGCTACCGCGGCTAGAGTTACCGCTACCAGCAGCCACTTCCTCAGCGGTGCCGGAGTAAGTATAGGTGTTGATAGTCTTAGTCATGCCTGCTTCCTGAGTCAGGGAGTTATCAACAGTCATAAGGTTACGGGTATTGACGGCAGTAGTCAGCAAATCCTTTGCCTTTGCCTCAATAACCTTGTTGTCAAATACAGTGTTAGCCATAATGGAAAACTTCCTTTCTTTGTGTGTTATTAACCGAAGAGTTTTTTAAACAATTCGGGATTCTCTGCGGCCAGCTTGTTTAAATCACCAAGAGACATTTTCTTAGCCTCTTCAACGGTGATTTCCGCGGGTGCTGCGCCGTTACCCTTGGGAGTGCTACCCGCCAGACGCTTTTCAACTTCTGCCTTCACAGCGGCTTTAAAAAGCTTGTCCAGCTTGTCAATATTAGCCTGTGCAGATTCAATGTCATCGGAAATAGCGATGATATCAGCGAATTCAGCAGACAGGCCGCGGGAAGAGAGTACAGACTTTAACTCGCTGCGGTTTTTCTCAATCTGGAAGGCCGCAAGCTACTCTTCCAATTCCTGAATGCGATTGTCTTTTTCGGCCTTCTCTCTCTCGCTGCCGTCCAGCTTGGAAAGGGAAAGCTGCTTGTCAAACTTCTTCTGCTGCTTCTGAAGTGCAGAAGTTACACGTCGATCGGTTTCGGATTGAAGAAGTGCCAATACCTCTTCCTTGGAGAAAGTTTCTTTCTCCTGGTTAACCTCAGTGGTAGGATTCTCCACCTGAGACTCAGTATTAACAACGTTGTTTTCGAGATTTTCCATAAATATACCTCCTGAAGTTTGCCGCTGTGCGGCACCCTTGTTTTGTTATTCAGTTTGCTTCTTTAACGTCTGGCACCCTGGCAAAGAAAGACAAGTGGTTAAATAACCGGGAGAATTGTGCAGCGGCAATTAGGATGGACAGGCACAGGCATAGCACCGCCAATAGGATAGCGTTTCTTATGCAGCTTGCCGCACTTCTCACAACGTCTTTCGTCTTCGTCGGCAAATACCTCAACCTCAGTAATGCCGTAATTCTGATAACGTTGCTGCGCCGCTTGCGTTTGAATGTGGCTTGTTTCTGTCCGCACGATTGTTTCGGCCTAGCGGTAAGTTACTCCAAATCTTTCTTGCAGCAGCTTCTTCAAGTCGCTAGTTTTCTTGCCGCTTACCACACACTTGATCAACTCTTCATTCAGAGTATCTTTTAAGTGATTGGTATTTTCCCAAATTCGCTAACTCCATGTTTTGCCGTCAGCAACCCATATTTGGCTAACCATTTGGCGTGCGGTTTCTGTGTCGATTTTGGTGAAAGCTTCTTCGCCGGGAATCGCTAGCTTCTCATACACGTCAAGATATTCGTTTGTAAATTGAGTGGAAAGAAGAGAGGCTTGCTTATCTCCCAGCTTTTCTAACTCCGCGGCCAGCTGGCCTTGCATTTGCCAATACTTATCCAGCTTGTATAAATCCGCGGGAGTCGGTTGTCTGCCGTCGGCCATATCGGCCAGCAGCTTATCATAAGTAGCTTCAAACTGAGAAATAACAGACTCCATTGTCTGACGAAAATACTTCTTCATCTGGTTAGCAATCTGTTTCTCAGTTTTTCGTTGTAACTCTTGCTGAGTTTGAAGATTTCTTTTTACCCAGTAATCCATTACTCTTCATCTCCTTCGTCGGTATTGGTGCCGCCGAAGTTATAAAGTGCAACGTTATTTTGCTTCTACTCTTTAACCGCTTCTGCCTCTGTCTCCGCATCATCCACAAAGGGGATCTGAGAGAGAAGAGTTTTATCAGAAACAATACCTTGCAAGCCGTTGACTGTGTTAATAACAGTCTGCATATCGGTAGGCACGTTGCGGGTAAAGGTAATCTGAATGTCGCGGAATACCTCTTCGCCAAACTTCAAGCTTGCAATTCCGCAAATGATTTCAATGCGGCGTTGAAGGGCTTTCTTCATAGCGGCGGCAATCTTAGCCGCGCGGGCCTCCATGCCTGTTAGCTTGAAACGGATAGCGATTCCAGAAGAAACGCCAGAGACAAAGCTTTCAGAAGCAAAGTCGGGGCATTGGGCGACGCGGTAAATACTGTCGTGCAGCCGCTTAATGATATTCTCAATCTGTGTATCATTGGCGTTTTTGGTAAGCCAATCAGCAACAGCACCTTCAGGCAATACCAAGACGCGGTTTGCCTTCATAGCGGCGATGTCATCAACGTCGGCGTCAACGCCAGTTAAAACCAGGTAGGCATCACAGAAAGCGTCAAAATCATCAATTTCAGAAGACACCAGGTTATTAACGGCGTCCTGAAGAGTAAGAATGCAATCAAAGATTGATTTCTCTTCTGGCAGATTGAAGATATTTGCGGGGCACTGGCTGAAGTAGTGTCTTTCCTCATTCACAAACTTCAGATACCCATTCATGCCTGTCATTGTGTAGTGCTTAATGTCATAATCGGAATACACATCCACGAAATACAAATCAGATTCATCCCAATCGTTGGCGCGGTAGAAGCGGACAAAGTAGAGTAAATCGTTACTCAGGGAATCATCATAAATACCGAAGCATTGTGTGGGATGGATTAAGCGGAAGCGGGTTTTTCCGCTGCCGTCTATATACATCAACTCAGCCGCGGTGCCGAATACCAAAGCATTAAGCAGGAAGTCGGAGTCTTCATCCTGGTAATCGTTGTATCTGAGAATGTCTTGGATTTCCTCAATGTCTTCGTTGCTGGTGTAGGTAATGTGTCCAGGCGCGGCCAAATAACCGCAATAGGAATCCGCGATTGTCTTACAATAGTTGATGATTACATGATTGCAAGGCTTGCTTTCATCACTGTATTGCTTTTGGAGAATACCCTAAACGCCGTTATAGTAATTCTCGTATTTCTGAAGTCGCGGCAACACATTCAGATTGAAGCGGTTAAACATCTTCTGCAATAGTGCAGGTGTTAACTCAACTTCTTTATTGATATAAAACACGGTTTTTACCTCCTTCGTCATAGACTTAAAGCAGCCTTTGAAATTGTCTTTAGCTGCTTGTTTGTATAACAATCACAGTAGGCATAACGGCAAGCGTCGATTGCGTGACTGTATTCGTGCGTGGTTTCATTCGTAAATTCGCCTGTTTGCTTAGACTTGATGTAACTGAAATTCTCCAATTCATGGATGAAGTTAGTACATGAAGGCAAGACAACCAGGGCGTGATTTTTTAAGAATTCAATACCAGCACGCACAGAGTCGCGGCCTTTCGCTGAAGCTACTGCGTTGATACCGTTATTTCGGAAGAATTGGATAGTACGCGGCTCCGCCGCGTCTACATAGAGTTTTGTTTTTGTGAGATTCATATTTTCGATTGCCTTGGCGATTTCGTCCAGCTGACAACCACTCTTGTAAAATTCATTAAAGATATAGATTGTGCGGTTTTCGGCGTCATAGAGAGTATCAATAACAGCCGTCTTATCTATGAATCCCAAGTCACACCCGGCGCGGTGTTGTAAGCCAGCAGCGGCCAACTCCATCGGGTTAAACTCTTCTACTCGCCAATTTTTAAAGACTAGGCCTTCATCGTTGATCCCCCACTCACCATCACAGAAAATGCGTGCCTTTTGCGGATTTCGTGTGTATAACTCTTCAAGAGAAGCGATGTATTCCTTATTCAAGAAGGGGTTGTCGCGGAAAGTTGAGTGGATAAAGATTGAATTTTCGGGCGGATTAACAACAGTGAAGTTATATAACCAAGAGTCTTTAGAAATTGGATTCCAGGCAAGAATGATTTGTTGATTTTCGGTTTTGCCGCGGAGACGAAGGTTAAGCTATTCCACAATGTTTTGTGGCACCTCAAAGGCCTCTTCTATGAAAATAGCCCCAATATTGTTGAGTGAAAGGAGTTTGGTTTCATCGTCTAGGCCTATAAAGATGATTTCGCTATTGTTGTGAAGGAATTTTATTCGGAAGTCACTTTCGTTAATCTTCACATAGGGCGTCAATTTCCATTTTGCCAAAATCTCTTTGAATAAAGAAAAGCAAGTATTCCTCAAAGTTGTCGCATAGCGGCGGCAAACAAGAATTCTAATTTGCTGGCTTGCTGCACGCACTATCAACTTCTAAGTGATAAAGTAGCTTTTAGCACTGCCGGCACTTCCCATATAAAACTCCCATCTATGCGAGTAGTCCCGCAAATAAGGAAAGAATTTAGGAGTGAAGAGACTCTTTTTTAGATTCAGCTGAATCATACTAATCACTCCTCAATATTGATAACCACATCGGAAGAGACAGTGGCTTCAACCTTTTCAGTGGCCTTATAACCCAAGCCGTCCAGGATGTACTTAACCGCCTGGAAGTTACCCTATTCCAAGTGCTTTTCAAGTGTCTCTAAAGCCTTGCTTTCCAAAGACTTAAATCTTTTCTCGCACGCTTCGTGGTACATTTTCATAAAGTTTTCATCCTGTCTATAACGCCAGAAGGTAACGTCGGAAACGCCAGCCTTGGCCGCGATCTGTGGATAAGGCAACAGGGGATTGGCACACCACACGTCAATTACTCGGCGTTGTCTCTCTTCCATACTCTTACCAGCTTTACTCATTACCGACACCTCCTTTCAAGCTGCGTAAAAAAGAGAAGAGGCGGTTAGGCCTCTTCTCCACTATCTTCGCGTCTCTTTGCCGCAATCGCTTTTCTAATCTCGGCGTACTTATTCAGATAATCGTGAATAGAAATCACCAAATCAGGATTTTTCCACTCAGTCAGACAGTCGCGGATTTCCTGAGATTCAGGATATACACAGTAGTATAGTCCGTTGCTGTCTTTGATGACATCGGGCTATTGGCCAGTCTTAAAAGCGATAAAAGCGGCCAGATTCAGGGAATAGCAGATACGATAGTTTCTCATTTTTTCAAATCCTCCTATTTTTTGATAACGCTTTCACTAAGGAAAACGTAGTGGGGTAAAGTTTTTAATAACTCGACAGGCACTAATAAAACCTCGCCTTCACGGACTTTGCCGTTATCTCTTACTTTCAAGTAGCGGGTTGTTACGCCTTTCGGGTGAGTTTTCAAAAGCTGCTTCAACTCTTCGCGGCGGACACAATGCACAACGTGCTAGCGGATATCAACAAAGAAAAGGTGGCTTGCTTGGCAGTATTGCCACCAGCCGGGCTTGTTTTTATCGACATCCACTCTGACTTCCAGAAGCACATTTCCCGAATCCGCTATTCGCTAATCGGTTTTGACTTCTACCGTCATCTCTTCGCCGCTTTTGGTTGCGATAAAGTCTATGTCTTTCGCGAAGTAGTCGCGATTCATAGATACATCCTCAACCGTGTAGCCAAGTCGCTAAAGCCACCCGGAAACAAGCCTCTCGCCTTGGTTTCCGATTCTCTTGGCCTTCATAAAGTTTGTGTTTCTCATGTTTTTACCTCCATTTTTTAAAATAACGCCGCGAAAAGCGGCGTTTTTGTGTTTTCGTTTTTCGCTTCTAAATATAGAATTGCGGTTAATATCAAAACCAGTTTGGAAATTTTAAATTTCTCAGAAAGCTTTTTCCCTACAATCTTCAATCACTACGAAATGCGATCCTTCAAAGTCTAGTTTTTCGCCGCAATCTACTTTCCCCAAATAGCGGTAAAAGGCATTATAGTTAAATCCTTTCTCTTCCGCCGCGGCCTTAATACTAGGCCATTCCTCCCCACTCTCTTGACACAATACCTTGTAGCCGCTTTTCTTCTTGACTTCTGGTGTATTTACATATCCGGGATTGTCCGCCGCATAATCAGGCGTACAGAAGTGACAACCACCGCAAGTGCGGCTTGTATTCAATACCGTCTTAATATTGTAAAACTTCTTGACGCCTAACTATTCGGCAAAATACTCTATTGTGTTGATTTCCTCTCTCTCAACACAAACAACTTCCATTTTTGCTACTTTGCTAGCCATAATACATGACTCCTTTCTTAGTTATTGCCGCCGTTTACGGCGTTAAAATATCTGTCGAGATTCTTGCGGCGAATGGCCTTAATTTCGGCCTCCAGGGCTAACTACTCCGCGGATTTGGGCGGATAGACGCGGCAAGGGAATTCGTCTTTTGTTATGTTTTCTTTCTGCTTTTTCATTTGAAAAAGCCTCCTTTCAGATTTTCTAATTTTGTCCGAAGATTTTTTCTTCAATCACTCAAAAGGGGGTTTTCGTTACGTGATTTATATAAAGAGTATAGTAGATACGTAACAGAAACCCCCTTTTTTACGGGTGTGGGATTTTAAGACACCCATAAGACGCGATACTTGCCGTAAGCGAAATTCTCTAAAATTTCATGCTTAACAAGTCTCGCAATAGCTTTCTTGTCGGTGTAACCAGCTTCTTTCAGCTGCTTAGTGGTTAATATGTCGCCGCCTTTGACATCGGGGAAAGCCGCCTCAAAGCGTGACATAACAATGTTACAGCCTCTTTCTTTGTTGGCGGCTGCACGCATACCCTTCTAACCAAAAAACACTTTTTCTTTAATCTCAAAGTCGGCGTAAAAGTCAACGATAAATTCATAATCATCGCCGATAAAGCCTTCCAGTGCTTCCGGCCAGTCGGCATAACCATTCTTCAGGTAAGTATTAACAAAGCCGAATAAACGCATTCTGTCAGCTTCACACAAAGTTAGTCTTATTTTATTCTGACAATAAATCACAGGCCGCACAGCATTCCAAGCCTCATCATATTCTAGGCCGTCGTTGATTGCATCTTGCAGCTTATTGATAATTGCGATCCTCCATGTATTCCAACTCATACGCACGCCGCTATATCTTCTCTTTGTGGGTAACTCTTCAACTTCATAGCACCATGTCATGGACGCGGCACCCGGCATAGAGATTCCTAAACCAAAAGAAACCATCTTCGCCAAGCCGTCTTTCCATCTCAGCTTCATAGCGGTATCATTGGCGGTTTGATTCTTCTAAGCGGCACAGAAGTCTAATAAATCATCGCTATCGGCGGCGTCAACCTCAATTACTGGATAATAAGCCGCCAACACATCATAAAGAAGTTTCTGTCTTTGAGTAGTGCTTAAACGCATCAAGTTTTCAGCTGCATCTTCATTCACAACAACCTTCTTCTTGTATTTATTGTAGTCGCCGAAGGCCGCTTCAAAGAAATCGCCTCTTTGATATTCGCCGCCATTCCAGCACCACAAATATTTGTTTACGTCTCTAGTCTCAACCTCTTCAGACTCCCAAGCACATTCTTCTTTGATTGCAACCTATTTTGTGCCTTGCTTTAAGCTTATCTCTTGGCCGCGGAAGAAGAATGTGTTGTTATTCTTAATTTCGCGGTTTAGGTTAGTCAACAGAATCTTTTCTTGACACAAATCTTTGTAATACTCAACCGCACTTAATAACTCTTCTTCAGTGCCTTCAATACCCTAGAATTCCATTTCTTCAAGTATCTTATTGGTTTCGCCGTGTTGTGTCTGCCAATAGGTATAATACAAATCCTGCATTGATAAGCCTTCCTCAGCGAATACCGGATAAACTTTGTCGATATAATCGCTGAAGGACATCTTGCCGCATACGCCACACTCTACTGTGCAATCGTTAATATCAAACCAGACACAGTGCTAGTCGCTTCCGTGGCACCAACCTTTGATTAGCAGCTTGCCGCCAACCTCACGGGGTTGCAGCTGTGCAAATTTGAATAAGTCACGATAGAAGTTATAGGGGAGATAGTTACTCATAATGTTTTCCTTTCTGCGGGAGTTACCCGCCACCATTTTTTATATCCTTTTACTCAAGGGAGAGGATTTTTTTCTTTTTTCTCTCCCTCAACTCGCTTCTAATATATAAAGCGATTTTTGGAATCAAGAATAACAAAAATTACCCAAGAAAATTTTCTGAGATAAAACGCTTCTCAAATTCTTTAGAAAACTTGATTGACAAGTCTTTTGCCGCTTGGCGGCGTAATTCCAAATACTTGTTAGCTAGTAGTGGGGATTCATCGAAGTAGGTTTCCCAATACTGTACCAAGCCGCGGCACAGCTATTCAGGAATCGCTAAGTCATCGCCGTTATTCAAAGCGATTGTGTATTGGCGTAAGGCATCACAGGTGGCAAATTGCTGCGTAGCACTAAGCTAAATGCCTTCCAGGACTTCTTCCTATACACCGCGGTACAGGTATTCAATTTGTTTTGTTGTTAACATAGTGTTTTCCTCCTTATTTATTGAAACTTTCAACGGCGTTAGCTACGCCGCGAAGTTGATTTTCGATTGCCTTCTTCTTGCCTTTCCATTCAAAGGCACCTTGGTAACTCTTCTCTTCGCCGTTTTCGATCCAATGAATATCAAGAGTCACAAGACAGTCAAACTTTTGTTTAGGCTTAATACCAGTAGCACCAGCCACTAAACCACCCATAGGGCCGAATAAGATGTAGCCGAAAGCCGCGCGGCCAAGAATGCTTTTAGGAATCTCTTCCACATTCTCAGATACAGAGAATTCAAAGGAAGTGATATCGGCCATTGGTGCATCAACAAAGAATTCCTTTTTGAATCCTCTAACGGCGTACAACTTTAGCTTTTTACTCCAAGCGTTGGTTGTCATCTAAGCCGCGGGGCAACCACCAAAAGCGTTAAAGGTAATGCAAGAGTTTGTAATCATATTGTTTTCCTCCTTATAAAATTTTGTGTCGCGGAAAGCTTCATTTTTCCTTTCCGTTTTCCGCTTCTAATTATAAAGTTGCGTATGATATCAAGAATAACAAAAGTTACCCCAAAAAATTTTCCAAGGAAAATCCTTCACTTAACCGCAACAAAAAAAGAGGGAGTCTTGGGACTCCCTCCTAGTGTCTCATTCTTCAATTTCAAAAAGCTTCTCAAATAGCCGCCGAAGGGCTTCAGCGTCTTTCTCTGTCACCCGCGGCAAGTCTTCGTTATAGGGGAAATAATCCCAACCTAATACCGCCTTCTCATTGATTTCGCCGCTGCTGCCATCGGGGTAGAAATACCAAAACTTCCCGTTTTCATAAGCGGCTTCGGTTGAGACTATATCGCCGCTTTCATCCCTATATTTCAAAATAACATAACTCGCGTCTCGCGGCCTCTCCTTGTGCGGCTTCCGCCAAATCAGAATAGAGAAATCGCTGTCTTTCTCCACGCCGACAATCTTTCTCAGCCTGTACTTCTTCAGCTTTTCGGCTAATTCATCCATATCGCATGAGTAATAATCATCCATATTCTTTCTCTCTCCTATTTATTTTTGTCTTGTCCTGTCATAAGACAACCTATTTTGAAAAATAGTATAGCTTAGGGGTATGTCCTATGTCAAGACAAGAGGTGATTGCTAATTGGCGAGAATAATAGATGGAAAAGCTATGAATATGATAGGCGATAAGGTTAAGGAGTTGCGGCTTGCGAAAGGTATGAGTCAACAGGCCGTTTCTAATAAACTCGAAACAATGGCTATTTATGTGTGCCGCGGGTCTATTTCTCGCATCGAAGATAAGACGCGGACAGTGACAGACATAGAATTATACGGTTTATCACAAGTTTTCGGCGTGAATATCGAAGATTTCTTTAGCACAGCAGAGTAAACGGCGGCTTTCCTGCATTTTTCGCCGCGACACAATTAAATACTGCAAGATTACAAAGCAAAAACGGCGTTTTCTGGAAGTATTTACCACGAAAACGCCGTTTTTGTTTAATATAGTAAAGAAAAATGGCCGCACCTCTTGATTTTTTGGGCGAAGAGTCTATAATTTAGTTAGTAACTCCCAAAATTCGACAAGAAAGGCTGATTGTAATGAAGATTACTCTGGATTTGGATACTAATGAAATCGTCGTCCCCAAGAATTTCTTTAAAAACATCGACAAGCAGAATGAGACTATTGTGAAGATGGGCGGCCAGAAGATTAGCGGCATTGAGTTGATCAAGAAGTCTTTTGAAACCGCTATGGCCGACACTGACAAATACCTTCATACTAAAGCCTAATGGCCGCTAAAGGTACAAAAGTTACACAGCGGGAGAAGAAACGAATGTGGGAGTTATATCAGCAGTTAGGCACTTACAAGGCCGTCGCCAAGCGGCTACGCCGTAGTCCCGACACTGTTTCCCGCTATGTGCATGAGTATGAGACGGCTTTAGGCGTCGCCAATTACTTAACCCAAGAGAAGATTTAGTCGCCGCACATCAAAAAAAAGAGAGAGGGATTTTCCCTCTCTCTTTCATTTTAAGCGTTGATTTTCCCCTCAATCGTAAAAAAGGGGGTTTCTGTTATGTGACTTATATATAGAGTATAGTAGATACGTAACGAAAACCCCCTTTTGTGCGGTTGTCGGCTTTTCCTTCGTCATCGCTTGGCCGCGTCTCTAAGTTATTCACCCAATCCGCTACCATTTTCCCCTGTCTTCAGGTATTCGTTATTAACGCGGCATTTGTATTTATTTCCAGCGGTAGAATTCAAATGAAATACCATAGGAAATACAATACAAAAATCATCTGAGAGTGGACAACGGCGAGAAATTATCATAGCCTTTGACCAAATCGGCATCATAGATTTTGCAGTAGTGGCGAGTCATCGCCAAAGTGGAGTGGCCTAAAATCTTCTGAAGATTGAAGGCGTTGCCGCCGTTTTTCAAATACCTTTCCGCGTAGCTATGACGAAACAGGTGAATGCTTGTCTTCTCCACGCCGCGGCTGAGATTGTACTTCTCTATCGCTTGCCGAAGGCCGCTTTCTGTCAGCGGCTTGTCATTCTCGTTAGGGAAGAGATAATCAGCTTGGCCGCCGCCTCTGACTCTAAGGTATTCTCTCAATATTGCTACCATGTCACTACACAGCGGGACGATTTGAATACTGCCGTTTTTCGTGTGACGGTAGGTTATTGTGGCCGCCGCCAAGTTGACATCTTGAATCAGAATGTTTCTAACCGTTGCTGCACGACAACCGCTATTCAGCAGCAGATTAACAATCACCCAATTTCGATACTCAGGGAAGCCGCACACACGGGTGTTAGGCTTCTTCAGAAGCCGCTTTAACTCTGCGTCGGTGTAAGTAGTCTTAACCGTCTCTTCGGCCTTGTAGAGGCTTATATTAACCTCTGTGTGGCCTTCTTCGTTGCACCAGGAGAAAAAGCTTTTCAGCGTCCGTGTATAGCTGTTAATGCTATTGGAAGAAAGGCCGCCATTCCGCATCCCGGCAATCATCGTCTCTAAGTCGGCTTTCTTTATTTCGTCAATGCCTGCCGCCGTGTCTAGGTATTTGCCAATAGCAGCGAAGTGATAGTGGTATGTCTGAAGCGTCTTCTCACTCAGGCCTTTAGCCTTGCGGCTGTTAATAAAGCTGTCGAAACACTCTTCAACGGTTAAAGCTGCCGTCTTCATCTTAATTCTTGCCATTTTTAAGCACCTCTTGAATAAATCAGATTTGAAAATAATCAAGAGGTAAAAAGAAAACCGTGTAACCATTGTGGCTACACGGTTTCTTCGGTTTGGTGGAGATAAGCGGGATCGAACCGCTGACCTCTTGAATGCCATTCAAGCGCTCTCCCAGCTGAGCTATACCCCCAAGTGGTATGTCCTGCAACGGACAACAACGATATATTACCAGATGTTTTCCCTTCTGTCAACATCTTTTTTCAATTTTTTCATTTTTTCTTTTTTGGGGGAACAGGCACCGAAAAAGCACCTGTTCCCCCAAAGAAAAACTTAGTCCTCGCCGCCCATCAGCAGGTACATGACTGCCTTCTGAGCGTGCAGGCGGTTCTCCGCCTCGTCAAAGATTTCCTCCGCGTGCTCTTCAAACACGTCGGCGGTGATCTCCTCACCCCGGTGGGCGGGCAGGCAGTGCTGCACCATGCAGCCGGGGTTGGTGAGAGCCATCAGCTCCTTGTTCACCTGATAGCCCACAAAGGCCTTCTCACGGATGGCCTTCTCCTCCTCCTGGCCCATGGAGGCCCACACGTCGGTGAACACCACGTCAGCGCCCACAGCGGCCTGCTTGGGATCGCGGCAGAGGGTAAACTTAAAGTTGGGGTCGCTCTTGGCAAAAGCCAACACATCGGGATGGGGATCGTAGCCCTCGGGGCAGGCCACTGCCACTTCCATGCCGGTCTTCAGGCCACCCACGATCAGGGAGTTGGCCATGTTGTTGCCGTCACCGATGTAGCACATCTTCAGCCCTTCCAGCACCGTCTTATGCTCCCGGACGGTCATCAGGTCAGCCAGCACCTGGCAGGGATGGCAGAAGTCGGTCAGGCCGTTGATGACAGGGATATTGGCGTGGGCCGCCAGGGTCTCCACTTCCTCCTGGGCAAAGGTACGAATCATGATACCGTCGCAGTAGCGCAGCAGCACCCGGGCGGTGTCCTCTACCGGCTCGCCCCGGCCGATCTGGCTCTCCTTGCTGGAGAGAAACAGGGCGTGACCGCCCAGCTGATACATGCCAGTCTCAAAGGAGACACGGGTACGGGTGGAGTTCTTCTCAAAAATCATGGCCAGGGTCTTGCCCTTGAGCTTATCGTGAGCAATGCCATGCTTCTGGCTAAATTTCAGCTGGTCGGCGGTGTCCAGGATCTTCAGGATCTCTTCGCCGGTCAGGTCCAGCAGCTTCAACAGGTCTTTTTTCATCGTCTATTCCCCTCTCCAGCGAAAATCAATGGGTCAGCATGGTGCCGATGCCCTCGTCGGACAGCAGCTCCAGCAGGATGGCGTGAGGTACGGTGCCGTCCAGGAAGGTGGCGGACTTGACGCCGGAACGCACCGCCTCCACACTGCAGTTTACCTTGTGCACCATGATCTGAGAGATGGCTCCGGAACGGATCAGGGCAGGCACCTTGGACAGATGCAGCTCAGGCATGGGAGCGCCGGGAGCATCGGGATTCTGCAGCATAGACTCCTTGTCGGTGAGCTGGATGAGCTTCTCCGCTCCCAGAGCCACCGCCAGCTTGGCAGCCGCCACATTGGCGCTGACGGAATAAACGTTGGCCAGACCGTCCGCTCCCTGAGCAACAGTAGCGATGACGGGGATATAGCCCTGATTCAGGAAGCTGTTCACCATCGTCACGTCTACCTTCACCACCTCGCCGGTGCGGCCGTAGGAGGGGCTGATGGTCTTGGCGGAGAGCAGGCCGCCGTCGATGCCGCACAGGCCAATGGCCTTGCCGCCCTTCTGATTCAGAGCGGATACCAGGCCCTTGTTCACCTTGCCGCACAGCACCTGCTGCACAACGTCCAAAGCATCGTCGCTCACACAGGGATAGCCATCCTTGTACTGCAGCTCCATTCCAGCGTCCTTCAAAGCCTCCTTGGCCTCAGGGCCGATGCCGTGGACCAGCACCACCTTGATACCCACCAGGCGCAGCATGATAATGTCCGACATCACCGCTTCCCGCAACTCCGGGTCGGTCATGGGTACGCCGCCGCAGTTGATAACTACGATCTTTCCATTATACTGCTGGATGTAAGGCAGGGCTTCGGTAAGCACTTTTGCACGATCCAGATTTGCATCCATAATAAGTTCCTCCCTCTTTATGTATGAGCCGGGCCCGGTCACTCCACCCTCAAGCCGGTGGTTTCCGGGAAACCCAGCATCAGATTCAGATTTTGAATGGCCGCCGCAGCCACCCCTTTGCCCAGGTTGTCAAAGCGGGCGGTGAGCAAAGTCTGCTCCTCCCGGCCGCAGACGGTGATCTCCAGCTTGTCGGTGTTCGCCATAGTATTGGATACCAGCCGGGGGCCTTGTGTTCCAAAGGGTGCCACCGTTACCAGCGTCTGATCCTGGTAGTAGCTCTGGAGCATCTCACAGATGTCCTGGGCCGTGGGCGTTCCCCGCAGCAGCCGGTTCTGCAGGGTCACCGAGGTGGCCATACCGCTGTACATGTCGCTTAAAATGGGGACAAACACCGGGGGATACTCCAGCCCGGCGATATGCTGCATCTCATTGAGATGGTTGTGGCGCAGCTCCAGAGAATAGAGGGCCGGGGCCGCCAAAGCCGGATCACGGTTGGGATCCTCAAACTCAGCGATCATGTCCTTTCCCCCACCCGAGTAGCCGGTAATCGAGAAACAGGACACCGGATAGTCCGGGGGCAGCATCCCCATCTGTACCAGCGGGGCTACCGTGGAGAGAAAGCCTGAGGCATGGCACCCGGGGTTTGCCACCCGCTTGGAAAAGCGGATACGCTGACGCTGACCGGGGAGCAGTTCGGCAAAGCCGTACACCCAGCCCGGCGTGGTACGGTGGGCTGGAGAGGTATCGATGATGCGGGTGTTGGGGTTATCCACCAACTCCACCGCCTGGGCCGCCGTCTCCTCCGGGAGACACAGAATAGCCAGGTCCGCCTCGTTGAGCAGCTTGCGCCGCTCTTCCACATCCCGGCGCTTCTCCGGGTCAATAATCAAAAAGTCCAGGTCGCTGCGGCGGGACAGCTGCTCATACAGCCGCGCTCCTACCACGCCGCCCTTTCCGTCAATAAATACCTTTGGGTTCTTGCCCATGAGGATCATCCCTTTAAGTGGTGTAAGAGGGGCGGGGCCCTCTCCGTTCCCCATTGTACCCCCCGTCCCTCCTGACCACAAGAGCCTTTTTTACTTCTGGGGCTGATGCTCCTGAATAAATTCCTCGATCAGAGAAATCTGCTTGAGCACCGACTCCTTGGCAGGACCACCGTAGACGGTACGGCCGTTGACGCAGTGCTTGAGGGCCATAGCCTCGTACACGCCCTCATCGAAGAGGTCACAGATAGCCCGGAAGTCCCGCAGAGTTAGGGTATCCAGGGTCTCGTGGTTCTTGATGCACAGATTGACCAGCCGACCCACGATCATATAGGCCTCCCGGAAGGGCAGACCCTTCTTCACCAGATAATCGGCGCAGTCGGTGGCAGTGATAAAGCCGCCGGCAGCCGCCCGCTCCATGTTGTGCCGCCGCACGGACAGGGTGTTCACCATGGCCGCAAAGACAGGCAGACAGATTTCCACCGTGTCGATGGCGTCAAACAGAGCCTCTTTATCCTCCTGCATATCCTTGTTGTAGGCCAGAGGCAGACCCTTCATCATGGTCAGCAGGGTAATGAGGGAACCATACACCCGGCCAGTCTTGCCCCGGACCAGCTCGGCCACGTCGGGGTTCTTCTTCTGGGGCATGATGGAGGAGCCGGTGGAGTAGGCATCGTCCAGATCCACGAACTTAAACTCCCAAGAGCACCACAGGATGATCTCCTCGGAGAACCGGGACAGGTGCATCATCAGAATGGACAGGGCGGAGAGCAGCTCGATGGCGTAGTCACGGTCAGAGACGGAATCCATGGAGTTGTCGGTTGGCTTCTTGAATCCCAGAGCCTGAGCGGTGGCAAAGCGGTCGATATCATAGGTGGTGGTGGCCAGAGCGCCGGCACCCAGAGGGCACTCGTCCAGCCGCTCCAGGCAGTCCTCCAGCCGGGTCACGTCCCGCTTGAACATGTTGGCGTAAGCCATCATGTAGTGGCCGAAGGTGGTAGGCTGAGCCCGCTGCAGGTGGGTATAGCCGGGCATAACGGTATCGGTGTGCTCCTTGGCCTTCTCCACCAGTACCTGCTCCAGATCCAGGATCTTCCCGATGATAACAGGAATTTCCTCCTTCACGTACAGGCGGGTATCCACAGCCACCTGGTCGTTCCGGGACCGGGCGGTGTGCAGCCGCTTGCCGGCATCGCCGATGCGCTGGGTGAGCAGAGTCTCGATGTTCATGTGGATATCTTCGTTGTCCACGGAGAACTCCACCTTATCCGCTTCAATATCCTCCAGGATGGCCTTCAGCCCATCCACAATCGCTTCCACCTCATGCTCCTCGATGATGCCCTGCTTACCCAGCATCTGGGCATGGGCGATGGAGCCGGCGATGTCCTGCTTATAGAGCCGGGCATCAAACTGGATGGAAGAGTTAAAATCATTGACAAGAGTATCGGTCTCCTTCTGGAACCGACCAGCCCAGAGCTTCATAACATTCTCTCCTTTGATATGCGAAGAGCGAATGACCTGCGGCCATTCGCCTCGCAGAATTTCCGCCGCAGCAGAAATAAATTTTTAAGCAGTCCGAAGGCGAAGTAACTTCGCCTTCGGACTCATATTATTTCGTTTCGTCTATTCGCGACGGCTCAGACGCTTACTTCAGCTTTCCCTGCTCCCGCATGGCCTGAACGGTATCGGGCAGGCCCCACAGGTTGATGAAGCCGGTGGCATCGTCCTGGTTGTAGTCGCTCTCCTCGAAGGTGACCAGATTCTCAGAGTAGAGGGTCTCAGGAGAGGTGACGGAAGAGGTGATGATGTTGCCCTTGTAGAGCTTGAGCTTTACAGTACCGGTAACATGCTTCTGAGTGTCGAAGGCAAAGGCGGTGAGAGCCTCCCGCAGGGGGGTGAACCACTTGCCGTTGTAGATGAGGTCGGCAAAGTCAACCGCCAGCTTGCTCTTCATGTGCTTGGTGTCCTTGTCCAGGGTGATCATCTCCAGCACCTCGTGAGCCTTATAGAGGATGGTGCCGCCGGGAGTCTCATACACGCCCCGGTCCTTCATACCAACCAGCCGGTTCTCCACGATATCCAGGATACCGATGCCGTTCTCGCCGCCCAGCTTGTTGAGCTTGCGGATGATATCGCTGGCCTTCATCTTCTCTCCGTCGATGGCAACGGGCCAGCCCTTCTCAAAGTCCAGGGTCACATAGGTGGCCTTGTCGGGAGCCATGGCAGGGGACACGCCCATCTCCAGGAAGCCGGGCTTGTCGTACTGAGGCTCGTTGGCGGGATCCTCCAGATCCAGGCCCTCGTGGCTCAGGTGCCACAGGTTCTTATCCTTGGAGTAGTTGGTCTCCCGGCTGATCTTCAGGGGCACGTTGTGAGCCTCGGCGTAGTCGATCTCCTCGTCACGTCCCTTGATGTCCCACTCTCTCCAGGGAGCAATGATCTTCATCTCAGGAGCGAAGCGCTTGATGCCCAGCTCGAACCGGACCTGGTCGTTACCCTTGCCGGTGCAGCCGTGACAGATGGCGTCGGCGCCCTCTTTCTTGGCGATCTCAACCAGCCGCTTGGCAATGATGGGCCGGGCAAAGGCGGTACCCAGCAGGTACTCCTCATACTTGGCACCCATCATCATGGAGGGAACGATGACATCGTCCACCATCTCATCGGTGAGGTCCTCGATGTACAGCTTGGAAGCGCCGGTCTTGATGGCCTTCTCCTCCAGGCCCTCCAGCTCGTCGCCCTGACCCACGTCAGCGGCAACCGCGATGATCTCGGGGTTATTGTAGTTCTCCTTCAGCCAGGGGATGATGATGGACGTATCCAAACCGCCGGAATAGGCCAGCACTACTTTTTTAATCTCACTCATGATCTTCTTCCTCCCAATTCTTTGGTTTGGCCCATCGGAGGGGCCTTCCTTTGTGTTGGCAATAGTCTACCACCGAGAGAATAAAAATGCAAGATTGAATTGGTATAACTATTCGGTATTTTCATTGTTCTTTCAGTGCATAACGTATAAAAATGAATATTTGCTGTTTTATTCATCCGTTTATTTCCATTGTTTAGAATTATTATTCATCGTATCGCATTTTAAAATTATTGACAAACAATAATTTATATGGTATCTATAAGTTAGAATTATCGAATAACAATAATTATGGAGGTGCATACCATGAAAGCACGCCGTATAACCGGGCTGATCTGTGCCGCTGTTCTGGGTATTTTGGCCGGATTCTGGGGTGGAAGCGGGACTGGCGAGGCCTTATTTTCCCTGTCCACCCAGGCTGGCGAGGGACTGCGGGCGTTGTCCCTCACCGGATTTTTGGGCAATTTGTCTGCCTGGGCCATCATACTGGCTGTGAGTTCTCTGCCTCTGCTCCTGCTGAAGCTTCCCAAAGGACGGGGCGCACTCACCGGGACTGACACTCTGCTCCCCCTCAGTTCCCTGCTGATTTTTTCAGCCCTCTTCTTTTCTGTCAACCCTACCCTGCTCAGCAATCCACTGCCTGAGTACCGGATCTTGGGAGCGGCAGGCGGCGCCCTGTGTGCGCTGGTCTGCTGGCTGGTGCTGCGGCTGCTGGAGCCTCTGGACCGCCAGGATACTGCCGATCTGGCCCGACTGCTGTCGGCGCTGCTCACTGCTTGTGCCCTGGTGCTGGTCTTTGCCGTTGGTTTCCAGTCCACCTTCTCCCTTCTCACAAAAACCCAGGCGATTCAGCAGGGAAATACCGGTGCACCCGCCGCTGCTCAAACCACCATTTGGATCCACGGCCTGCTGGCTCTGCTCCATGCCATTCCCAATCTGTTGGGAGGAATCGTTCTGCTTTGGGGCAGTGATCTGGCCCGCATCATGGTCCACGAGCCTTTTGAAGCGGAATCCCTGGCTCAATGTGAAAAAACCGCCCGCGGCTGCCGTCAGGTCATCCAGACCGCCGTTCTGCTCTCCCTTGGATGTAATCTTTTCCAGCTGATGGTAAGTTCCCTCCTCACCAGCCAGGAGTACTCCCTCTCCCTGCCCCTCTCCACCCTGGCTCTGGCTGCCGCTCTGTTCCTTTTGTGCCGCTGTATTCAGCAGGGCAAAGCACTTCTGGACGACAACCGCTCTATTATATAAGGGGACAGTCATGGCAATTACGGTTCATCTCAGCGAGGTGCTGAAGGCGCGGAACATGACCTCCAAGGAGCTATGTGCCAAGGTCGGCATTACCGAGGCCAACCTGTCCATTCTCCGCTCCGGCAAGGCCAGCGGCGTGCGCTTTCACACCATCAACAAAATTTGTTACTACCTCAACTGTGACGTGGGAGATATCCTGCGCTTCGACGGACGATTGGAGGAGGACGATGAATAAACGGTTTCGGACAGGTGTTTTGATTCTGATTCCCGTTATCCTGCTGGCTCTGCTCAGTCAAATCTCCCTGGCCCAGCCGGAGAAAACCCACGCTTGGGAAAACCGTCTGGTGGGTTTTTATCTGGTTCGGGAGACCACGAATTCCGGCCCAACCTCCATCGGCGATCCCAAGGCCGGCTGGGAGGAAAAAGGAAGCAGCTCCGTCCACGCCAACGGCCTCACTTTTTCCATTCCAGATATGATTCTCAAGGCCAAAACCGATGAACAGGGAGAGCTGTACTTCCCCAATCTGGAGGGCCGACGCTTTTTCTTAGCGAAGGAGTATTATAACCCCGGCAACCTGGAGGAGTTTGCCTACCGACTGTACTCCGACCTGGAATCGGAAGGTCTTCACATGGAAGTCACCGACCTGGGGACCAACCACACCGTCTCCGGCACACTCTACTACACCGCTCCCCTTAATGATCCGGCCTGGACAGAGGACAACCAGATTTGGGCTGCCTATCAGGTCTGGCAGGAACCAGATGGCACCGTCTACCTGGAGGATGGCGGCAACAGCTATGGCGGCACGTTGGATTGCAGCATGACCAAGACGGTTACTTATCAGGAGGCCCGCAACGGGCAGGCCACAGAGGAAAACACCCTGGACCTCACGATCAACTTTCGCTACATTTCCCGCCTGGAGCAGGTCACAGTGGAGCAATTTACCGCAGACAACCAGCCTGTGACCTCCAGGACCATTACCGCTCAAGAGGTGTTGAACGGCCTGTCTGAGCTCTCCATTTCTCTGGAAAGCAATGCCGCGTACACCCTTATCTGTGAGCATTATGCGGATGGCACCATGCAGCGCACCTTGCTGGAGCGGGAGGATGCCCCCGTCCCCCACACCTGCTGGGCGGCGGAGGAGAGCGGGCTGACCATCCCCCTGTTTCTTACGCTGGAGCCCTGACCGCCACGCTCCCGTTCCTCACTTGCTGCCGCGCAGGCCAGATTCTGCGTGTTCACGGATCATAGGAGGAGAACAATGAAAAAGTTTCTGCGAAGGACCATCCCTCTCCTGATTCCCATTCTTCTGCTGGCTCTGTTCAGTCGGGTCCCTCTGGCTCAGCCGGAGCAAACCGTCCCAGAAGAAGCCCGTCTGGTCGGCTATTATCTGCTGCCAGACGAACTGGTGCCCCCCAACTGGGAATCTGCAGAAAACGGCTGGGAGGAATACAGTTCCCGCATAGCCTATATCAATGGCTTAGAACGCATTCTTCTGCCCCAGACTGTTCTGAAAGCCCAGAAAGACGAGGATGGGCAATACCGCTTTCCCGGCCCGGAAGGCCGCCGTTTCTTTCTGGTCCAGGAACAGAACATGGTGGACGGCAATCCGGAGGCAACGGTTGAGCTGCACTCTGACCTATCTCAGGATCGCTACGAGCACGGAATCAATGTCACAGAAAACAGCACGTCCTACATTTTATCCGGTACCCTTCACTACACCACCCCCCTCGCTCGTATAGAAGAGCAGAGTTGGAGCCCCTACTACGTCTATCAGAGTTCCGATGGGACTGTTTATCTGGTCAACGAAGGAGGCGGCACAACCGGTGCGGGCGGTATCACATTGAATACGAAATATTCCGAAACGCTCGGCGATCAAGTAACTCGTGAAAATATTCTGGATATCACCGTCAACTTCTCCTACGTCCCCCACCTGAAGCAAGTCACCGTAGAGCAGTTTACGCAGGACCAGCAATCTATCACCACTCAGACCATCTCCGTCCAGCAGGTTTTGGCGGGCCAGGATGCCCTGGACCTCACTTGGGAGGACCATGCCGCCTACGCTCTGATTTCGGAGCAGGCCGACGACGGCAGCATCACCTACACCGCCCTGACCCCCGGCAAGGAAGATGTTGTCCATACCTCTTATTTCCCCCTAGACAGCGGATTGACTACTCCCTGTACCATTACCATTGGTTAAAAAGAGCCGCCTGCAAAAACGCAGGCGGCTCTTCATATTTCAAACTTTATTCCGGGCACTTGGCCACCAGGTACCCTACGGTGAAGGCCAGGGGCGGCAGAAACAGTCCCATGATCTCCTGACTTGTCTCACGGGCAGCGTAGGTAATTCCACTGATCTTCTCCAGCACAAAGGGAACCCCTGTGGCCAGTATGGTTCCATCCAGCAACAGTCCCTGGAACACCGTAGCCCCCAGGCCATAATTCCCACAGGCAACGATTCCGTGATACACCGCCAGTATCAGAGCCAGGAGGATCACATCCACTCCCGCGGCCATCCACAAAGATTTCACGGGGATACAAGGTCGCTTCTTCCGGGTCAGGCCGCCAGCCATCAAGGGAATGAGCAGCGCTATCATAATGGCTGTTACGTCATACCACAAATCGCTGGTACCCATAAAATACCACAAAATCCCCAGCATAATCCAGCCGAACAGCAGAACACTGGTCACTACGTGTCCCACCCAGAAGCCCACCAAGGCAGGAATCATTTGTTTTTTCATTTCGGTCTGGCCTCCTCCACTGGAGGGTAGGCCTCCTCTTCACCCCAGGTTTGTTCCTGAATGCAGCCGTTCTCACCGATACTCCCCCGCCACAGCACCTGGCTCAGGGTCCGGTCGTAGCTGTCTTTCAGAGAAAGAGCCAGGGTGATCTGGTCTCCCGCCTTTAAATCCAGGCCGCTCAGGTCCACCTCCGGTCTCCAGTACATAGAAAAATAGGTATCATTTGCATTTTCCACACTGGCGCTGGGGATGTCCTCCACCCAGTGGTCCAGCTTGTCGTTGACAAAGACGCCTAGCTGGGCGTTCACGTAGATGGGTTCTGTGAGCAGAGACATCTGGTCGAAGGTCACGGTGTACTCCAGCGGCACTACGGTTCCTTTGGGCAAATGTCCTTCTTCCAGCCTTTTGTCCATATAGGGGGATGCGTAGAGTACCCGATGCTCGGGCTGCAAAGAGTATCCCTTCCGCATTTGAATGGCCTGTCCCACCGTCTGAGTGCGATTCTCTCCGTCTATCTGGAAGGTGAGAGAGAAGTCAATGGCGTCGCTGAGAGGACAGGTGATCCGGGCAGAAAAGTTCTCGCCCCCCTGGTCCTTCGCCTGAACAGAGACCGTTTCTCCCGCGCTGCGGGCAGCCAAAATCACTGGAGTGTCCGCTGTGCGCTGTCGCAGTTGGACGTTCAGGTCAAACGTAGCCGTATTTTCCCACAGATTTACCTCTACCGCTGTATAGTCGAATGACTCCACCAGACTGGTGACCTGCTGGAGGGCGGCATTCACCTGCTGCTCCACCGCGTCACTCACCGTGTTTTGAATCGTCATCATCTCATCCGTCATATTGCTGACGGTACGGTTGAGATCCCGGACCCACTGGGCGGCCACCGAGGCCAGCACCAGCACCACCGCTGCCGCCAGTACCCAGGGCCATTTCCGCCGCTGCCGCCAACCCTTAGGACGGGGCAGGGACTCAAGATACTTCTTTGCAATGGTCTCAGCCATCTCCAGCTGCTCCTGGGTCAGCTCCCGGCTGGGCGCAGTCTCCTCTTCCAGCTCCAGCAGCTGGGCCAGGGTAATGCCGAAGGCTCGGCTGAGAGCCACACAGTTATTTACATCGGGTAGGGCACTGTCGCTCTCCCACTTACTTACCGCCTGGCGGGATACTCCCACCAGTTCTCCCAGGGCCTCCTGAGACAGCCCCCGCTCCCGGCGCAGGGCTGCGATCCGCGTTCCTAATGTCATGATCTTGTCCCTCCTCTCTGGTTTGACGGTAGCAAAAAGGAAGGGAATCGGCAACCAAATCTCCCTTCCTTTTTGTCAACCAAAGCTTACATCGCCGGTTTTTCTAACAAATTGTCTGCTTACACCTTGGTCATATGGGCGGCGGCGGACTTGAGCATCAACCGTTTCGTGCCCACGTTGTCAAAGGCGATCTCCACCAGGGCGTCGCCTCCCATCTTCTGGATGGACAGAATCATGCCCTGGCCAAAGGCCTTGTGACGCACCATATCTCCCTTATGGAAGGCGGACAGGTCGGCGCTGCCCTTGGGTGCGGCGGAGGCGCCCATAGCCTGGGAGAACCCGCCGTAGTCCCGACGCTGAGGCGCCCGGGGTTCCGGCCGCTGGTCATAGGGACTGCGCTCCGGCTTGGCATATCCGCCATAACCAGAGGTGCGGGAGGGCATACCTCCCCAGCTGTCGCCCCGATCCAGGAAGTTCCGCCCGGAGCGCTCCAGATGCTCCGGGGGGATCTCCTCCAGGAAGCGGGAGGGACGGTTGGCGCTGGTGCGGCCAAAGAGCATACGCTGGCCTGCACAGGTGAGGTAGAGCTTCTCCTTGGCTCGGGTCATGGCCACGTAGCACAGCCGCCGCTCCTCCTCCATCTCGTCGGGCTCTCCGATGGCCCGGATGCCAGGGAAGATGCCCTCCTCGGCTCCCACCACAAAGACCACCGGGAACTCCAGGCCCTTGGCCGAGTGCATGGTCATCATTACCACACAATCCTGATCCGGGTCGTGACTGTCCAAGTCGGTGTACAGGGCAATTTCATCCAGGAAACCGGCCAACGTAGGCTCGTCCCCGGCATTCTCCATATAGCCCCGGATGGAGGTGAGCAGCTCCCGGATGTTCTCCAGGCGGGTGCGGTCCTCCACCGTGTTCTTGGTTTCCAGCATGGCGGCGTAGCCGGTGCGGAGCATCATCTCCTCATAGAACTGATCCAGAGGCAGGGTGGTCAGCAACTGGGTAAGTTCTCCCATCAGGTTGGTAAAGGCCGCCAGCTTTGCCGCCGACCGCTCCAGTTCCGGATACATCCGGGCGTTATCGATGACAGCGTAGAGAGAGGCCCCCTCCCGCTGGGCGATGGCCTGGGCCGTCTCAATGGTCTTGGCTCCGATGCCGCGGGGCGGGTTGTTGATGATCCGGGTGAGGCGCAGATCGTCCTCCGGGTTGTTGAGCACCGCCAGATAGGCCGTCATATCCTTCACCTCGGCCCGGTCAAAGAACCGGGTGCCGCCGATGATGCGGTAGGGGATGCCGCTGCGCTTGAAGGCAGTCTCCAACTGGTTGGACTGGGCGTTCATCCGATAGAGTACCGCGTGATCCTTCCAGGCCCGGCCCTTCCCGAAATCGTCCAGAATCTGATTGGCTACGTACTGCGCCTCGTCGTTCTCGTTCATGGCGGTGTAGACCTGGAGCTTCTCTCCCTCCCCAGCCTTAGTCCACAGCTCCTTGCCTTTACGCCCCTGGTTGTTGCGGATGACCGCATTGGAGGCCTCCAGAATGTGCTTGGTGGAGCGGTAGTTCTCCTCCAGGCGGATGGTGCGGCAGCGGGGATACTGCTTTTCAAAAGAGAGGATGTTCTCAATGGTGGCTCCCCGGAAACGGTAGATGGACTGGTCGTCATCGCCCACCACGCAGAAGTTCTCATAGCCCCCCGCCAGGGTGGAGGCCAGCAGATATTGCAGATTATTGGTATCCTGGTACTCGTCAATGAGAACGTAGCGGAATTTCCGCTGGTAATAGGCGCGCACCTCTTCAAACTGCTGAAGCAGGCGCACGGTGTGCAGGATGATGTCGTCAAAGTCCAGGGCGTTGGCCTCCCACAGCCGGTGCTGGTAGCGGGTATACACCTTGGCGATTTTATTCAGGCGGTAGTCTCCACTCTTTTCGCTCTGGGCGGCGTAGTCCTCTGCCAGCAGCATCTGATCCTTGGCCCGGGAGATGTAGCCCAAGACCGACCGGGGCGGGAACTGTTTGTCGTCCAACTCCAGTTCCTTGAGGCAGTCCTTGATGACCCGCAGGGAGTCGTCGGTGTCGTAGATAGTAAAGGAGGAGGCAAAGCCCAGCCGCTCAATATCCCGGCGCAGGATGCGCACGCAGGCTGAGTGGAAGGTGGAGGCCCAGACGTCCTCCGCCTCAGGACCCAGCATGGCGGACAGGCGGTCCTTCAGTTCCCCGGCGGCTTTATTAGTAAAGGTAATGGCCAAAATCGTCCAGGGAGCCGCAGGGTCCAGGGCACACAGGGAGACCATTCTGTCCCGGTCCCCCTCTCCGGTTTTAGCGTAGGTCTCCAAGAAGTCCAGGTCCTCCGGAGAGACCCATTCGGGCACTTCCGCACTGTCCGAACCCCGGCCGTAGCGCATCAGGTTGGCAATGCGGTTAATCAGTACCGTGGTCTTTCCGCTGCCCGCTCCTGCCAGCAGCAGCAGAGGTCCCTGGGTCGTAAGTACCGCCTTTCGCTGTTCCGGGTTGAGGCGGGCAAAGTCCCGGGCAATGGCCGCGCGGCGCGCGGCAGCAAAACGTTGTTCCTGTTGATGATCCAGCATGGTGATCCGTCCTGTCTTTATAAGATAATTCGTGTCCTTCATTGTACCGAAAACCCGTCCCCGGGTCAACCGTGTGCCGTACTTTGGTTTCCCCGCATTTTTTGGTATGGTTTGTCCTTCCAGGGCATATACTTCCATTGAAAGCTCTTATTTTGCAGGGCATAAATATTTATCTTGCATCGACACTTTCTTCGACTCTGGACAAGCCCATATTTTGCAACTAATTTGTAACTCTTTTTTCATTCCCATGTAATCGCTTCGAAACTACCATGACAGCCCTATTTGATATACTGTTTATAATCCAAAGAATGAAAGGAGGGTTCCGCTGTGAAAAAGCTGATCCTGTCCCTGACTATTGTTTCCCTTCTTATCTTTCCTCTGGGCGCCGCCGCTCTGACCCAGTCTCAGCAGGAATCCCTCCCCGCCGTGTCTACCGAAGAGGTCCACGGCAACGTGCCCGCCCAGACCAATGCGGCTCAGGCTATGACCCCCGCTGTCCACGCTCTGGTGTTGGCTATGACGGAAAACCACCTGGATTACGACCCCAGCGACAGTGAGTTTCTGTGGACCAGCCTGTACTACATGCTCAGCCTCTACGGCCAGATGGATGAGCGGGCAGAATTCACCGACGAGACCATGATCCTCCCCTCTGAGATGGTCCGGGACTATGCTGCCGCGCTCTACCCCGATGTGGCTCAGCTCCCCGAGATCCCCGCTCCCATCTCCCAGCGGATCGCTTACTTCGCTTCCGATGATTCCTATCATCTGGCGCGGGGCGATGAGGCTCTCATTCAGGTCACGGTGGATGACACTCAGACCCAGGACAATGGACAGGTAATTCTCTCCGGCCGGATGACCGCTCTGGAGGATGGCAGCACCCTGTACACCTTCCAGTCCACCCTGAGTCCCCGGGACACTATGTTTGGTTTTATCATTGATTCTTTGACTATCTCTGCGTGAGTTTCTCCTTTGGAAAGACGCCCGATGTGAAACCATCGGGCGTTTTTCCTGGCCTTCCCCGGCTTTCCCCTTGTGATTCCCGGTTTACTGTATTATAATAGCTGTGCGTTGGCGTCCGCACCGAGTATGCGGGCTGAAATTTGTATTTTTTGAGGTGTTTCTCTATGAACCCTGATATCCATGATTATATCCGTCCCGGCAAGCGCGCTCATCTGGTGGGCATCGGCGGCGTGTCCATGTCTCCTCTGGGCGAGGTGCTCCACGGCGCAGGGGTAAACATCACCGGCTCCGATCTCCACGAGAGTGCAACCGTGGCCCATCTGCGCTCTTTGGGCATCCCCGTGGTCATCGGCCATCTGCCTGAGAGCGTACAGGGAGCAGACTGCCTCATCCGTACCGCCGCCGTCCACGACGACAATCCTGAGATCGCCGCCGCCCGGGCCGCCGGTATCCCCGTCTTTGAACGAGCCCAGGCCTGGGGCGCCATTATGCGCCACTACCAGAACGCCCTGTGCGTGGCAGGCACCCACGGCAAAACCACGACTACCTCCATGTGCACCCACATCTTCCTGGCCGCCCAGCGGGACCCCACCGTCATGATCGGCGGCGTACTGCCCGCCCTGGGCGCGGGTCACCGGGTAGGAAAAGGAGACACCATCATTCTGGAGTCCTGTGAGTACTGCAACTCCTTCCTCTCCTTCTTCCCCACCGTAGCGGTTATCCTTAACGTGGATGCTGACCACCTGGACTTTTTCAAGGATTTGGAGGACGTAAAGCACTCCTTCCGCCGTTTTGCCCAGCTGGTGCCCCAGGGTGGCTGTGTGGTAGCCGATGGGGACGACGCCAACACCATGGACGCCCTGAAAGATCTGGACAAACCCATGCTCACCTTTGGACTGGAGCAGGGGGATATCCACGCGGCCAACCTCACCTGGAACAAGGGGCTGCCCACCTTTGATCTGATCTACAAGGGTGAGACTCTGGGTTCCATCTCTCTGCGTGTGCCCGGCATCCACAATGTGCGCAATGCGCTGGCCGCCGCCGGGGCCGCTCTGCAGCTGAATGTCCCCGTGGAAGCCATCCGGGAGGGTCTGTACGCCTTCGGCGGCGCAGGCCGCCGGTTTGAGCACAAGGGCGAGTACCACGGCGCGGTGGTCTATGATGATTACGCCCACCATCCCCATGAGCTCCAGGCGCTGCTGTCCACCGTGAAGACTCTGGGCTATCAGCGGGTAATCTGCGCGTTCCAGCCCCACACCTACACCCGCACCAAGGAACTCTTTGACGACTTTGTTGAGGTGCTCAAGCTGCCCGACAAAGTGCTGCTGGCCGAGATCTTTGCCGCTCGGGAGACCGACACTCTGGGCATCTCCTCCAAGGATCTGGCCGACCGCATCCCCAATGCGGAGTTCTGCCCCACGCTGGAAGATGTGACGGCCCGCTTCAAGGAGCTGGCCCAGCCCGGTGATCTGCTGATCACTGTGGGCGCAGGAGATATCTATCTGGCCGGAGAGGCTCTGCTGAAGCAGGCGTAATGCCCTCTCTTAAATATTGACATAGAAACGCGGCGCGGAGAAGAATCTCCGCGCCGCGTCTGTCTTACATCTTATACATCTGGCTGATGTTCTCTACATACTCTGCCATGGCGTTCACAACGTTCTCAGGCTCCAGCACCTTGGCCCGCTTACCAAAACCACACAGCCAACCGAAAAACTGGGGACTGACTACCACCTGTGTCCGCACGGTAAAGTGCTCCTCATCCTCAGGCACCAGCATGACCTCCTGGCCCAGCCGGTCCAGCACCGTTCCCACCAGCCCCCGATCAAAACGCAGGCGTACCCACACGGGTTCTCCGGAAAACATGCCAAATACCTGCCGGGCATACAGTCCCATGTCCAGGGCCGCATAGACCTCCTGGCCATCCCTTGGCTCCTCGGTGGTGCCGATCTGAGCCATCTTGTCCACCCGGAAGTGCTTAATGATCCCGGCCTGGGAGTCAAAGCCCACCAGGTAGTAGTTCTCATCATCCCAAGTAAGGGCGTAGGGGCTGATCACATACCAGTCCCCATTCCGGCGCAGCTGCCGCTGCTTTTCCATATTGTACTCAAAGTAGTGAAAGCGGATCTTTCGGTTGGCGGCGATACCCCGGTGGATCTCGTCCACGTTGTAGTAGATGGACTCGTTCATGGTCTTAATCCGGTTTTTCACAAACACCTGACGATTGAGCTCCTGGGCCTGGTGGACACTGGCCAACCCCTCGATTTTTTTAATGAGGCTCATGGTCTTTTTCTGCGTGATAAACTTGGAGGACTGTACGCTGTCCACCAACAGCTTCAGCTCAGGCAGTTCAAAATCCCGTCCGGCCACATAGCAGCCGCTGTTTCTTCCCCGTCCCGTCTGCACCAGGTCCAATCCATAGGTGCGCAGGGCCTCCAGGTCGTCGTAGATGCTTTTGCGCTCGGCGGAGATGCCCCGTTTCCCCAGTTCCTCAATGAGCTGTGCCACAGTGACCGGGTGGTATTCATCGGAATAACGCAGAAGATAGTCCATAATATATAAGATTTTCAACTTTTGAAAGGGTGCGCGGGCCATGCCTCTCCCTGCCTTTCTTCCCGTCTCATCTGCTGTACGGTATCGTTGCTTTTAGTTTAGCAAAGATCAAGTCCAATAATATGGACTCTTTTATCTGCTTCCCATGTCCTGCGTTCTGTGGTACAATGGCCCCAACAGCGCGGGACAAAGGAGGCATGTGGGATGAACCGTCCGGAACACTACGAAAGTGATCTGCTATTTTACTTTGACGGCAAACCACGGGAGTTCTCCCTCTATCAGAGGTTATTTGAATCCATGGAACAGGCCTTCCCCGACGCTTCGGTCAAGGTACAAAAAAGCCAAATCAGCTTTTACTGCCCCAAACTGTTTGCCGCTGCCTCTATTCCGGTACGCCGGAAAAAGGACTGGCCCAAGGAATGTCTGCTTGTGACCTTCGGCCTGGAGCGGCAGGTGATCTCTCCCCGCATCGCCGTAGCGGTAGAGCCCTACCCAAATCGCTGGACCCACCATGTGGTGGTCTCCCAACCGGAGGAGATTGACGGCGAACTGCTGGGCTGGCTCTCCCAGGCGTATCAGTTTTGCCAGATCAAAGGCTCCCGGCGCTGAGTTATATCCAGTATAGGGCAGACCGGCCGCCTTGGCAAGGTGCACAGCCGTCTGTCATCCCAACACTACGAGGACCACATATGCAAATTATCATCTCACCTGCGAAAAAAATGGTGGAAGACCGGGACAGTCTCGCTCCCCGGTCGGTTCCCCAGTTTCTGCCCCAGACCAGACAACTTCTGAAGGTCTTGCGGGCCATGTCGCCCCAGGAACTCCAGAGTCTCTGGAGCTGCAACGATGCTATCGCCCGTCTCAACGTCCAACGGCTGGAGACCATGGAGTTGGAGGGTGACCTCACCCCCGCGATTCTCTCCTACCAGGGGATCCAGTACCAGTACATGGCCCCCGGCGTGCTGGAATCCCAGGCTCTGGACTACCTCCAGGCGCATCTGCGTATCCTCTCCGGGTTTTACGGGGTGCTTCGTCCCTTTGACGGCGTCACCCCCTATCGCCTGGAGATGCAGGCCAAGCTGGCTGTGGAAAGGGCAAAGAATTTGTATGAATTCTGGGGCAACCGTCTGGCACAAACGCTGGCTGAGGAGGGCGACTGGGTGCTGAACCTGGCCTCCAAGGAGTATAGCCGCGCCGTCGCCCCCCACCTGCCCCATGGGACGGAACTAATCACCTGCCGTTTCGGCATCTGGAAGGGCGGCAAGCTGGCCGAGCGAGGCACACAATGTAAAATGGCCCGAGGCGAGATGGTCCGCTGGCTGGCTCAAAACCAGATCACCCGCCAGGAAGACCTGCCCGCCTTTCAGGGGCTGGGCTACCGGTTTGACCCGAGCGCCTCTACCCCCACCGAACTGATTTTTTATACGGAAGGAGAATAAAACCAATGTTGGAAGTTGGAACGAAAGCCCCCGAATTTACCCTCCCTGACCAGGACGGCAATCCTGTCTCCCTGTCTGATTTTCTGGGCAAGAAGGTCGTGCTCTATTTCTATCCCCGGGACAACACCCCCGGCTGCACCCGCCAGGCCTGTGCCTTTGCCGGCGCATTTGCCCAGTTCAAGGCTTTGAACACCGTGGTCATTGGCGTGAGCAAGGACTCCACTTCCTCCCACCGGAAGTTCGCCGACAAGTATACCCTGCCCTTCACGCTCCTCTCCGACCCGGAGCTCACCGTGCTCCAGGCCTACGGCGTGTGGCAGGAGAAAAAGATGTATGGCAAGGTGAGCATGGGCGTGGTACGCTCCACCTATCTCATCGATGAGCAGGGCATGATCCAGGCCGTTATGCCTAAGGTCAAGCCGGACACCAATGCCGCGCAAATTCTGGAGCTTTTAAATCAATAAGATTTATTAAAAAAGCAGATCGGGCTTTCGCCCGATCTGTTTTTTTAATGGCTGGTATCCTGATATTCCGAGGGGCTGATGCCCACCACCTTTTTGAAGGTAGCAGAAAAGTAGGTGATATCTTTGTACCCCACCTGCTGGGCCACCTCATACACCTTGACCCGGCAGTCCCGCAGCAGCTCCATCGCTTTGTGGATGCGGTATCGGGTGAGGTAATTGAGCAAGGTGTAATCGGTCTCTTTCTTAAAGGTATGGCTCAGATGGCCCTCGCTGATGCCGATAGACTGGGCAATTTCCGCCACCGTAATGTTGGGGTTGTCGTAATGCTCTCCGATATAGCTCATCGCTTGGAGCACATATTTGCTCTTGTCTCCCTTTTTCAGCCCCGGGATGGCCGGCTCCCCCTGGGATGGTTCCATACGGCGGCGCAAAGCCTGCACGGCCTGCTCCAACTCCCCGTCATGAAACGGTTTTAGAAGAAAGTCCACCGCTCCCAGGCGCAGGGCGCTCTGAGCGTAAGCAAAGCTGTCGTAGGCGGTGAGGATGATGACAAAGGCGTTGTTTCCCGCCTCCCGCAGACGGCGCAGCATCTCAATTCCGTCCATTTTGGGCATCTTCAGATCGGTGATAATGAGGGTGGGGGCGTAGCGCTCAGCGGCCTGCAGCCCCTCTTCTCCGTTGGAGGCCTCGCCCACTACCACACAGTCCAGAGCGGCCCAATCCACTGCCAACACGATGCCCTTGCGGATCATCTCCTCGTCCTCCACGACCAGCACCTTCATCATAACGTTTCTTCCTCCCTTCGCAGCGGCAGGGTGGCGGAGATCACCGCACCCTGGCCCGACGGGCCACAGGACAGATACAACCCGGACTCCTCCCCGTAATACTTACGCAAAATGGTATCCACATTATAAAGGCCCAAATGGCCTCGGGACAGCTCCCGGTCCCGGTGTGCATAGGCTCCCGCCATTTCAGGCGGCAGCCCCTTGCCGTTGTCCTCTACGGTGAGTTCCAGCATGGTGTCGGAACACTGGCGGGCACGCACAGTAATGCTTCCGTCCTTTTTCTCCTCCAGGCCGTGGAGAATGGCGTTTTCCACGATGGGCTGCAGCATCATCTTAGGCACCAGGCAGTCCTCCAGCTCTTCCGGGATATCCGTATGGAACTGAAACCCTCCGGACAGGCGGATGGTCTGGATCTCAATGTACCGCTCTACGATCTGCACCTCCCGGCGCAGAGGGACAAACTCGTCGGGCGAAATGCAAAAACGCAAAATATCCGCTAAGCTGGTGGACATAAGGGCCACCTGGGGCACCTGGTTGATTTTGCTGATCCACTTCATGGTGTCCAGGGTGTTACAGAGAAAATGGGGATTGAGCTGAGCCTGGAGCATGCGGATCTGCGCCTGGTTAAGCTCCCGCTGGTTTTCCACCAGTTCTTCCTGGTTGCGCTTTAACGCCTGCACCATTCCGTTAAACCGCCGGGCCAGCTCGCCCAGCTCGTCATCCCGGCCGGGCGGCACCTGAACGTTCAAATTATTCTGCACCACCTCATCCATGGCGGTGCGCAGACGCTGGATGGGGCGGAACATCTGGCGGCTGAGCTTCAGGCTCATCAACACAGAGATCCCGATACAAAACAGCGCACAGAAGGCGCTGACAGTATACAGCAGGCCCATGGTGGTGCGGTTCAGGGCCTGGGGCGTTCGCAACACCAAATAGAGTCCGGTGGGCTGGTGGTATTCCACCTGATAGGAGAACTCATCCCCGCTGCCGCTGAGAGGCTGCCCCGCCAATAGCCGCTGACGCAAAACAGGGGCCAAAGAGCTGGCCAGACTGGGCTGGGCACAATACACCGGCCGCCAGTAATGACTGAGCAGGATCAGGTCGTTCTGATTTCCATAGGCTCCCTCCATCAGCTGGCGCAGACCGCTCTGGTACAGGCTGACTACCAAATAGCCCGCCGTTTGACCGTCCCGGTCCTCCAGACATACTGCCCCCTGAAGCATGGGCTGGTTGGTCTGGGTCACATCCTGACAAGCGATGAGTTCCAGCTTTGTTTGCTCCCGCGCCTGCTGAAGCACCCCCCAGTTGGTGGGCAGCTGCTTTTGATCGGGCGCATTGTGGGTGGAGTAGCGCCAGGTTCCCTGGGCGTCATACAGATCAAAGCGGGCATAGCTTCGGCTCTCCTGGGTGGCGCTGAACAGGCGGCTGTACACCTGGGTATCCTGAGCGTCCTGCTCCTGCAGCATCTGGACAAAAACCCGGTCCCCCTGGATCTGGCTGGCCGCTTTGGAGAGTCCCTCGTAGGTCGTGTCCAGAATGTGGGCCGCTCCGGTAAGATAGCCTGCCGCCTCCGCCTGGGCCGCGTCGGTCATCCGCAGACGAAAGATCTGCAGCAGCATAGCCGAGCACAGCAGCAGGGGTACCAGCGACACCGCCAAAAAGGCCACAAACAACCGCCGGCGGAAGGAATGGGGCATGGATGTTCTCATAACTCCTCCTCCCCGCCCAGATAGAAAGCCCAGCTCATGAGCAGGGATTCCCGCTCCCGGCTGGCCCACTCCACATCGTAGTCCACCAGCTTAAGTTCAGACAGGGGAACCAGGGTTTTCCCAGTCTCCACATCCTCACGCACCGGACGGCGGTAAAACTGCCGGGCCAGCAGCTGCTGTACGTCCAGACTGACGGTAAAATCCAAAAACTTCTCTGCATTCTCCCGGTGGGGCGCCCCGGCCACCAGGGCAGAACCGTCAGGAACGGAACTGGTTCCATCCGACGGATAGACCATTCCCAGGTCCTCCCCTGCTGCAATCCACTGCAAGGCAGTCTCCTCCAGGGTAATGCCTACCCAGTCGCTGCCTTGGGCCACCGCGCTGAGCACATCTCCCGAGCTGTCCAGCTGCCGGTCCTCCAGGCTGGCCGCCAGCTGAGGCAGACATTCCTCCGGAGACTGCCCCATGGCATCCAGGTAGGTCACCAGACTGGTGAAGCTGGACCCGGACACACCGGGATCAGCAAAGGCGATTTTTCCCCGAAACCGGTCGGACAACAGGTCGGACCAGCTGGTTAGCCAAGACGGGTCTACCAGCTTGGTATTATAGATCAGCACCACAGGCAGGGAAGAAAACGGCGTCCAAAGGTTCTTCTCCGAGCGGTATCGCTCCGGAATCTGTGCTTTTTCCGAACAGGCGTAGGGCTCCAGACAGTCGGAATAGGACTCCAGACTCTCCACGCCGCCGCCAAACATCACATCGGCCCGAGGAGCCTCCCGCTCCTGCCGGATCTGCTCCAGAAGCTGGCTGCTGCCGCCGGTGACCACATCCACCCAGATTCCCGTGCGCTCCTCAAACTCCTTGACGATGGGCCACCACACTTCCTCTTTGTGGGAGGTATAGATAACCAGGCGCTCCTCCTCCGGCGGCATATATGAGGTATCCGCCGGTGTCGTGCTTCCGGCACACCCTGTAAGCAGGCACAGCAGCGCCGCCAATAGGGCGCCGGTTCGTCTCCTATTCACCTGCAGCCCCTCCCCTTTTAGAAATTCATCTAATTATAGCACGTTTTTCCAGGCTCTTTCATTAAATTTCCACAAGATTCTCAGTCCTTCATAAAAAAACGCAGTTTTGTCCCCTGTTCATTTGGACTCGCTCCGAATACAATAAAAGTACCATAGAACGTGGCGGTAAGCCAAGTGTTTTTGTTATTTTTTACAAAGGAGGAAACATCATGAAACGAGCACTGTCCCTGCTTCTGGCCGCGTCCCTCAGCCTAAGTCTGGTGGCCTGCGGTAAGACCAACGATTCCGGCACTTCCGGGTCCGGCTCCGGCTCCAAAGCTCCCACAGAGCTCTCCGAGACTCAGAAGATCATTCAGGAGGCCCAGGGCATGACCCTGGAGGAACTGGCCAAAAAGGCTATCGAGGAGTCCAACGGAAAAACCTTCTACGGCGTTGGCAACTCCAGCCGCGGCAAGAGCGCTCTGCCCCTGTTCATTGAGTACCTGCAGACCATCGACCCCAATTACACCATGGAGTTTGATTGGCAGCAGCCCAAGAACAACAAGATCTTTGATCAGCTCACCTCTGACTCGCTGAAGGATACCGGCACCTTTGCCATGACCCTCATCCAGGACGGCAACCAGATCGAGTCCAAGATGGTCCAGACCGGCATTCTGGACACCTTTATTCCCAAGGAATGGGCCGAGGCCAACAATACCACCGCTGAGGAGTATGAAGGCTTCCTGCCCCTGCAGACCCTGAACAAGATCTTCATGTACAATAACACCGGCTCCAAGACCTACGACAACTGCTGGGACTTCGTGGCCGAGGGCGAGCACGGTCTGTTCATGGACATCGACTCCGAGATCGTGGGCAAGAACTTCCTGTACATGCTCACCCGGGACGACTACGCCACCTGGCTGAAGGAGGCCTTTGATGCTCTCTCTGCCGACGAGCAGGCCTACTTCCAGCCCACCATCGACGCCATGGCCTCTGAGGCTGAGAGCCTGAACCTGGGCGAGAACGGCAAGTACGCTCTGGCTTGGATCAAGCTCTGGGTTGGCAGCTACAACGCCCAGACCGATGACGGACCCATCTGCACCACGCTGGTTGATAAGTCCGCCACCGATCAGTTCGGCCTGTTGGTGTACTCCAAGCTGAGAAGCGTGGAGGAGTCCGCCTCCGTCTCCAAGAACAACATCACCGTGGCCGCTTACAACGACGGCTACACCGGCATCGGCGGCTTTGGCTACTGCCACTACCTGTTTGTCACCGACAACAGCCCCTTGCCCTGGACCGCCTGCGCCTTCATCGCCTACATGACCTGCACTCAGGACGGCTTCTCTGCCTGGGGCAAGGACATCGGCGGTTACTCCTCCAACCCCACCGTGGCGGCTGAGAACGAGGAGATCTATCACCACCAGACCGGCGGCATGGCCGAGGACGGCACCACCGTGGAGTTCGCAGCCCTCAACGACGCGGGTTACGACTGGTGGACCAAGGACGGCAAGCTGGTGCTGGAGGATCCTGAGTACTGCGCCTCTGTCTCCTTCACCGTGGGCAGCTGGATCGAGATGCTGGATAAGTACAGCGCCGGCTGATTTCTCTCCCGGAACCATTCGCCTGTCCGGGCCCTGCTTCCCCAAACGGTAATGTAAAAGCAGATCAAGGCGCCCTTGGACGCGCGTGACATCCGCCGCATCCAAGGGCGCTTTCCATCCCGGCAGAAAGGAGCCTGTTATGGATCAGATCACCGTTGCCCGGACCAATCGGTCCGCCGTGCGTCGGAATAAAATCAAAACCTTTTTCTCCAAACCCCACAACGTGATCCTGCTGCTGATGGGCATCGTGCTCACCTTCAGCACGGTGGCCCCCATCATCGCCATTGTGGAGGACACCTTCAAGATCCACCCCGGCACCATCGACGCCTACCTCACCGGAAAGGCTTCGGGGTATACGGTGGTCAACTACATCGACCTGTTCACCAGCGATAAGGCCATGATCAACCTGTGGACTCCCCTGCTCAACACGATCTGGCTGGCAGTGGGGACCTGCGTGGTATCCATTGTATTCGGCGGCCTGTTCGCCTTTTTGGTCACCCGCACCAATCTGGCCTGGCGCAAATACCTCAGTTCCATTTTCATCTTCCCCTACATCATGCCCCAGTGGACTTTGGCGGTAGTCTGGCAGAACATGTTCAACTCCAACGCCGTCACCGGAACCTCCAACGGCCTGCTGGCCGCCACCCTGGGCATCAACATGCCCCTGTGGTGGTGCAAAGGCCTGTTCCCCAGCCTGGTGGTACTGGGCCTGCACTACGCCCCCTTCGCCTACATCCTCATCGGCGGCATCTTCCGCAACATGGATGCCAACCTGGAAGAGGCGGCCACCATTCTGGACACCCCCAAGTGGCGCATCATGTGCCGCATTACCCTCCCCATGGTCAAGCCCGCCATCCTCTCCACCATCCTGCTGGTCTTCGGCAGCGCCATGGGCTCCTACCCGGTGCCCCATTACCTGGGCCTGACCACCCTGGCTACCAAGTACATTTCCCTCAATTCCAAGTACACCGGCGAGGCCAGCATCCTGGCCATTATCATGATGGTCTTCGGCGTGGCTATCATGCTGCTCAACCAGCTGAGCCTCCAGAGCCGCAAGAACTATACCACCGTCACCGGCAAGTCCGGTCAGATCTCCAAGATCAACCTGGGCCGGGTAGGAAAATACGTCATCGCCCTGGTGCTGGTCGTCGTCACCTTCTTCACCAGCATCTTCCCCATTGTCTCCTTCGCCTTTGAGACCTTCCTGCCCAACCCCGGCGACTACTCCTTCCTCTACACCGGCGACACGGACAACCTTACCACCAAGTGGTGGGTCACCGATGAAAATATCACCGAAAACGGCATGTACGGCCAGAAGGGCATCCTCCACAACGAGACCATCTGGAACGCCTTCAAGGGCACCATCTGGGTCAGCGTGTGCTGTGCTCTGCTGGCGGGCACCATCGGTACTCTCATCGGTTACGCCGTGTCCAAAAATCGACGAAGTAAATGGGCCAACTATGTAAATTCCGTGGCCTTTCTCCCCTATCTCATGCCCTCCATTGCGGTGGGTGTGGCCTTCTTCATTCTCTTCTCCAACGAACATATCAACCTGTTCAACACGTACACCATTCTGATCATCGTCGGCACCATCAAGTACATCCCCTTTGCCAGCCGCAGCTCCCTCAACTCCATGCTTCAGCTCTCCGGTGAAATTGAGGAGGCGGCCATCATCCAGAACATTCCCTGGATCAAGCGAATGACCCGCATCATCATCCCCATCCAGAAATCGTCCATCATCAGCGGCTATCTGCTGCCCTTTATGACCTGTCTGCGTGAGCTGTCTCTGTTCATGCTGCTGTGCGTGCAGGGGTTCATCCTCTCCACCACCCTGGACTACTTCGACGAGATGGGTCTGTACGCCTTCTCCAGCGGCATTAACCTGATTTTGATCGTCACCATCCTGGTGTGCAACACCATCGTCAACAAGGTTACCGGGGCCAGCCTGGATAAGGGAATAGGAGGTTAAACCATGCCTGAGATCAAATTAGAACACGTGACCAAGCGCTGGGGCAAATTCTACGCCGTAGACGACCTGGACCTGGTCATTGAAAACAACTCCTTCGTCACCCTGCTGGGTCCCTCCGGCTGCGGCAAGACCACCACCCTGCGTATGATCGCCGGCCTGGAGACCCCCACCAGCGGCCGCATCACCATCGGCGACCAAGTGGTCTTTGACAGCGAGCAGGGCATCAACGTCCCGGCCAACAAGCGCAAAGTGGGCTTCCTCTTCCAGAACTACGCCCTGTGGCCCAACATGACGGTGTACGACAACATCGCCTTTGGTCTGTCCAACGTAAAGGAAGAACTCCCCACCGTGGACTTTGAAGCCAAAAACACTGCCCGCCTGGCGGAAATTCTGGGGAATCCCGGCGAGGTCGTCAAGATTCTGGAGGACTGCCGGGACAAGAAAGGCAAGATCGACGAGAAGAAAGCTTATATCAAGCTCATTGACGCCTTTACCCTGTCCATCTACACCGCCAAAAAGCTCTACGGCTATCACCTGGAGCAGGGCAAGGATATGTCCGGCGAGATCGCCTCTCTCCGCGCCAAAGTGGACTCCGCCCGGAAGTCCCAGACCCTTAACGAAAACTTTGAGGTCATGCAGAACGGTCAGGTGGTCACCCAAGTTCGCAAGCTCTCCAAGGAGGAGATCGACCTGGCGGTGCGCCGGGTCTCCCGCATCGTGAAAATCGGCATGTTCATGGACCGCTACCCGGCGGAGCTGTCCGGCGGCCAGCAGCAGCGCGTGGCCATCGCCCGCACCCTGGCTCCCAAGCCCACCGTGCTCTTTATGGACGAGCCTCTCTCCAACCTGGACGCCAAGCTGCGCCTGGAAATGCGCTACGAGCTGCAGCGCCTGCACGTGGAGACCGGTTCCACCTTCGTCTACGTCACCCACGACCAGATGGAGGCTATGACCCTGGCCACCCAGATCTGCCTGATCAATAACGGCGTACTCCAGCAGTACGACGCTCCCCTCACCGTATACAACCGGCCCAACAACCTGTTCGTGGCCGACTTTGTAGGAAACCCCTCCATCAACTTCGTGGAGGCCAAGGGAGCCCAGCGCCCCGATGGCGCGGTAGATCTGACCGTGTTTGCCGGACGGAAGGCCACCTTCCGCCCCAAGGAGAGCCTGGACCTCAACCAGTGGTTCCTGGACCGGGACGCCCGACAGGCCGCCCAGGAAGCTGCTCACAAAGAAAAAGCCGCCCAGAAGTCCTATGTGGAAAAAGGCAACAAGGACGAGACCTTCCGCTACCACATCTCCACGGTAGTAGAGTACGATGACTCCCTGCGTGAGGAGCCGGTGCTCACCAACGAGGACCTGGTACTGGGCATCCGGCCGGAGTTTTTGGACATCGTAGATGACAGCTGTCTGGAAGGTGAGATCTACGGCGCCATGCCCACCGGTATGGAATCCACCATCAAGGTGCGCATTGACGACTTCCTGCTCACCGGCGTCATCTTCGGCAGTTCCCTGTTCACCATCGGCGCCAAGGCTCCCCTGTCTATCTCGGGCAACAACATCATGCTCTTTGACCGCAAGAGCGGCCAGTGCATTGCGGTAGGCAGCCTGGAATTTGAAGCATAATATCGACATAAAAAATTGGGACGGAAGCATTGCTTCCGTCCCAATTTTTTATGTTTCTTACAGCCGCTGTTCCAGCTGATCCCGGATGGCCTCCAGGAAGGCCCGGCTGTCCACAGGATTGGCGGGGATATCGCCCTCCCACAGGCCGGCCAGGTCCTTGGTCATGGTGCCGCCCTCGATGGTGGCGATGCAGGCCTCATCCAGCTTGTCGGCAAAGGCACACAGGTCCTGAAGCCCATCCAGCTCACCCCGCTTGCGCAGAGCACCGGTCCAGGCAAAGATGGTAGCGATGGGGTTGGTCGAGGTGGTCTCGCCCTTCAAGTACTTGTAGTAGTGGCGGGTGACAGTGCCGTGGGCGGCCTCGTACTCGTACTTACCGTCGGGAGAGACCAGCACAGAGGTCATCATGGCCAGAGAACCGAAGGCGGTGGAGACCATGTCGCTCATCACGTCACCGTCGTAGTTCTTACAGGCCCAGATGTAGCCGCCCTCGGAGCGGACGACCCGGGCTACCGCGTCATCGATGAGGGTGTAGAAGTAGGTGATGCCGGCGGCGTCAAACTTCTCCTTGTACTCCTTGTCAAACACCTCCTGGAAGATGTCCTTGAAAGTGTGGTCATACTTCTTGGAGATGGTGTCCTTGGTAGCAAACCACAGGTCCTTCTTGCTGTCCAGAGCAAACTGGAAGCAGGAGCGGGCAAAGGAGTAGATGGAGGAATCCTTGTTGTACTGAGCCTGGAGCACACCGGGGCACTCGTAGTCATAGACGGTCTGGCGGGAGAGCTCCTTGCCCTGCTCGTCGGTGAAGACCAGCTCGGCCTTGCCGGGGCCGGGCACCCGGTACTCGGTGGCCTTGTACACATCACCGTAGGCATGGCGGGCGATGGTAATGGGCTTCTTCCAGTTCTTTACCACAGGAGAAATACCCTTGACCATGATGGGAGTACGGAACACGGTGCCGTCCAGAATGGCCCGGATGGTGCCGTTGGGGGACTTCCACATCTGGTGGAGCTTGTACTCGTCCATGCGCTGGGCGTTGGGGGTGATGGTGGCGCACTTCACCGCCACGCCGTACTTCTGGGTGGCCAGGGCAGAGTCCACGGTCACCTGGTCATTGGTACGGTCCCGCTCAGGCAGGCCCAGGTCATAGTACTCGGTTTTCAGGTCAATATAGGGCAGCAGAAGAATGTCCTTGATATCCTTCCACAGGATTCGGGTCATCTCGTCGCCATCCATCTCCACCAGAGGGGTGGTCATCTGGATCTTATTCATGGTCAAACCTCCAATAGTTTAGAAGTAGTTTTACAGAATCATAGCCACAGCAAAGTTGTACACCGCACTGACGCACACGCTGATGGGCACAGCCACAAACAGCAGGCGGTTAAAGAGCTTGTTGCGCTCCTCGTCGTTACCGTAGGAACCCAGGATCAGGCTGCCGCCGGAAGAGAAGGGGCTGATGGCGCTGCTCTGGGCACCCAGAACGGTGCAGGCAAACAGAACAGCGGGGCTCAGGCCGGTAGAGGCGGCCAGGGCGGGGATGAGGGGGAACAGAGCAGGGGTGACGACGCCAGTGGTGGAGCTGAAGAAGCTCATGAAGGCGGCCACGATGCTGAAGGCGATGGGCACCAGGAAGACAGGTACGTTGTCGCCGATCCAGGCGGACAGCTGCTCAATCGTACCGGCCTCCACAGCGACCGCAATGAGCATGCCGGCACCGGCGATCATCAGAATGGTATTCCAGGGTACCTTGGCAATGATCTCCTTCTGAGGAGCCAGGTCCAGCAGCAGGGCAATAACGGTAAAGATCATAGCCACCAGACCCACATCGATCTTGCCGCTGATGGAAGCGATCAGCTCGTTGGAGGGCAGGATCATCTTCAGCACGGGGAAGACCAGAACCACCACCATCATCAGGATCATCAGGTTCAGAGTGGTGCGCTGCTTGGGCTCAAAAGGCTCAGGCTTGCGGAAGGTAATACCCTTGCCGATATTCCGGTTCTCCTTAAAGCCAAAGCGGAAAATGGTAATCAGAATGAGAGAGAATACGATGGCAAAGCCAAAGATGGTCATCTCGGTGGAGAAGGAGTCCAGAGGAGTCAGAGAGGGGTCCGCCTCGTATGCGGTATCAATGAGGCCGCGGAACACCACACCCAGAGCCGCGGTGGGGAAGTTACCGCCGGCCAGAGCGCCGCAGTTGATGGCTACCGCGCCGGTGAGCTTGTCCATTTTGGACTCCTCACAGATGGCCATGGTGATAGGAGCCAGGAAGGCCAGAACCGTAAAGTAGGCCGCACCCATCACGGACAGCACCACAGCCACCAGGAACAGGGCGTAGGGCAGCATTCCAGGGAAGCGGCGGCAGGCGTACAGCAGGCTGCTGGACATCTTCTCCAGCGTTCCGTTGACGGCGGCAAAGTTATAAAACAGGGAGACCGCCAGGATCACGAACATGGTGCTGGTAGGCCACTCAGCGATCAAGTCCTTGGTCTTCATGCCCAGCATGAAGCAGCCGATGATGTAAGCAAAGGCGATACAGAAAAAGCCGGTGTTGATCTTGGTCTTATACCCCAGCACTACGGCCAGGGCGATGGCTGCAATGATCAAAATACTCACAGCAAATTACCTCCCTGTTTCTTCTCAGTCCTCCAGGCCCAGCAGCCCGGCGGGAATGGTATGAGTCATATGGTAAACCTGCTCCTCGGGGATGCCGTGGTCCACCAGATACTGCATGTACTCCTGCAGCGCCAGTTCCCAGTGGGGGTTCTCCACCTGGCCGCCGTCGGTATCCACCATCACGTGCTCATAACCCACGGTCTGGATGATCTCCAGGTTGGAGGGCAGGTTGCTCTTGTACTTGCCGCCGCCCATGTTCTGGGCGTAGCAGCGCTCCAGGATGACGTCGTAGTCCTTGACCATACGCACCTGATCCTCCACGCTCATGTTCACCAGCCACCACTCCGGGTGAGTGACCACGATCTTCTTGACTCCGGCCTTACGGGCAGCTTCCACCACCACAAAGCACTCCTCCGGAGAGACGTGGGCAGTGCCCAGCACCGCATCGTGGTCCTTGACCAGCTGGAACACATCGTTCATCTCAGGAACTACTTTTCCGTCCCGGACCACTTCCACACACTTCTTCATATCCAGATTCAGTTTTTCAATGTGGTTGCGGGCGGAAGCGGTAGGCAGCCAAACTACTTTGGCCCCCAGCTTCAAGGCAGTTTCCACCGCCACGGGGTTGATTCCGCCGATGACCTTGTTCATGGTAATGCTGCCGAACATGGTAAAGTTGTTGTTGCCGTGGTTGACGCGCTGGTTGTAGGCGTTGCACAGGTAAGCCCGGTCCATGGTCATACCCTGATGGGTTTTGATGACGATGGCTCTGGCTCCCACCCGCACTGCCGCATCGGTGAGCTCAAAGTCGTCGTAAGCCCGGTGGCGCAGATCCGGATTGGTATGCACGTGCATGTCGATAACGCCTTGCAGAGATACTTTGTTCATGTGTCCGCTTCCTCTCCCTGTAAATTATTTTTGGGCAAATTCACTTGAATTCTCCCTTGTGTTTCTTCTATGTTTCAGTATATACTACATCTGTTATTTCGGAAGCGGCTATAATTTAATAGCTCCCATCGGAAAAACCGATGGGAGCTGAGAAAGGAACTTCTATGGAATTTCGAGATCTGCACTATCTCCTTGCCATTGCCCAGGCAAAGAGCATCTCCAAGGCCGCCCAAGGGCTGTTTATGTCCCAGTCCAGCCTCAGTCAGGCTCTGCGGCTGATGGAGGACGAGCTGGGCGGCAAGCTTTTTACCCGCACCTCCACCGGAGTGCGCCCCACCCAGGCAGGAGAATTGATGATCCAGCGGGCACAGAAAATACTGGGTGAATATCACCAAACTCAGCAGATGATTCAGGACATGGAAAATCTGGAGGCCGGCCGGGTGGATTTTGGCATCAGCACCTTCCGGGGCGGCTATCTGCTTCCCCCTGCCCTGTGCCGCTTCTGCCAACGCTATCCCAATATCCAGGTGGAGATTCGGGAGGAAAACAGCATGGCACTGGAACAGCTGCTCATTGAGGGACAGCTGGATCTGGCTCTGATCGCCCTCCCCCCAGTGAAGCTCAAAGATCAGGTGGAGCTGCTGCTGCAGGATGAGATCCTTCTGGTGGTCTCCCACGACCACCCTGTCAACGCATTGAGTCGGGAATGTGTGCTGGATACCGGAGAGGTACGCCGCTATGTTGAGGTGGAAGATACCATGGCCTACGATTACATCCTCAGCGACTATGACACCATTCTTGGCTCCCTGAGCCGGGCGGCCTTCTCCCAGCGCGGACTGGTACCTAAGGTGCGCAACGGCAATCTCACCGCTCCTTTTGCCGCCGCCATGGCCAGGGCTGGTCTTGGCATTGCATTTACCTACCGCTCCTGCCGGGAGGACTACCCCCACACGCAGTACTACTCTATTGGACCGGAAGGGGTCTTTCTTGATCTGGGTCTGGCCTTCCCCCCTGGGAACTATCGCTCCCGGGCCGCCCTTGCCCTGGCCAATACCTTAAAGCAATACTATCAGACGCCTTGATCCCGCAGCCCGGGGCGCGCCAACGCCTGTCGGGCGGTGTTCAAAAACTCTCTGGCCAGGAAGGACAGATCCTCCTTGCGACGGTATCCGATGATGATCTCCATCTGGCTGAGAGGATCATCCAGAACACAGTTACAGGTCTCTCCTCCTGTTGTCAGGCGATTGATATGATATTCTGACAAAAAGGTCACACCATAGCCGCAGGCCGCCAGACGGTAGGAGGCTTCCAGGTTCTGAGTCTCCAAAATCACCTTTGGCTTGATCCCTGCATTATGAAGAAGCTGACGCTCGATCTGCCCGGTGTGCTGGCTGGGCAGATGGAGCACAAAGGGCATGTCCGCACACCGCTCCAGCCCGATGTGAGCCTGGCCATCCCGGTCGTAGCGGACATAGTCTGCCCAAGGGGTATCGCTGCCCACCACCAGCATCATCTTCTCATAACCCAGCGTCTCATACTCCAGATGGATGGGAAAGCTCGGTTTGTTGATGATCACCAGATCACAGGCCCCTGCCTGTACCTGATTGACCAGCTCTTTGGAGTGCCCCTCAGTCAGCCGAATCTCCGCCTTGGGAAAACGCCAGTGAAAGGGCGGGATGCAGGTGGGGATGATGTGGCTGCCCCGGCCTACCGGCACGGCCAGCCGCAGCAGACCGCAACCAGTCTCATTGACACTGTTCATAGCCGCCATCATTTCTTCCCGCTGGTGCAGCAGCTTTTTCCCCTCTCGGACCAGTACTTCACCCTCCGGAGTCAACCGGATCTTTCTGCCTTCCACATGGAAAAGCACCATATCCAACCTCTCCTGCAGATGCTTTAAATACTGGCTAAGGGTGGGCTGAGTAATAAACAGGGACTGTGCCGCTTTGGTAATGGACCGCTGCTGCTCCACGGCGCACAGGTACTCAATATCCTTAAATTCCAGTTCCATGCTCTCTCCTCACATAGCATATCTTTATTGATAATAACGAATTGCATTGGTCCAACCTATATTTTGTATTATAAACCCCAATTTGATTCTTTACAACGCCGTTGTTATAATTTTGATCACAAAGCGGACCAGATTCCCATAAAAAGCACTGCGTAAGGAGGAAATTTTTATGATCCAGTTGTCTGAACACGGCGTGTATCTGCTCCATGGCGAGACTGTGATAGATGAGACTGACCATCAGCAGCTCTCCGGCCGCCTGGGCAACGTCCCTACCAAGGACGAGGCCAGGAAGGGCACCATGGCCCACTCTATCCTGAAGGCCCACAACACCGTGGACGACATGGAGCAGCTCTCCTTGAAGTTTGACTCCATGACCAGCCACGATATCACCTATGTGGGCATCATCCAGACTGCCCGGGCCTCCGGCATGAAGGAGTTCCCCCTGCCCTACGTGCTCACCAACTGCCACAACTCCCTGTGCGCTGTGGGCGGCACCATTAACGAGGACGACCACATGTTCGCCCTGTCCGCCGCCAAAAAGTACGGCGGTATCTACGTCCCCACCAACCTGGCCGTCATCCACAGCTACAACCGGGAAATGATGTCCGGCTGCGGACGGATTATCCTGGGCTCCGACTCCCACACCCGCTACGGCGCTCTGGGCACCATGGCTGTGGGCGAGGGCGGCGGCGAGCTGGCCAAGCAGCTGGTAGGCCGCACCTACGACATTGCCTATCCGGAGGTCGTTGCCATCTACCTCACCGGCGAGCCCAAAAATGGGGTCGGTCCCCAGGACGTGGCCCTGAGTATCATCGGTAAGGTGTACGAGTGCGGCTATGTAAAAAACAAGGTCATGGAGTTTGTGGGACCGGGCGTCAAAAACCTGCCCGTGGAGTTCCGTAACGGCATTGACGTGATGACCACCGAGACCACCTGTTGGTCCTCCATCTGGACCACCGACGAAAAGGTGAAGGACTACTTTACTCTCCACGGCCGCCCTGATGCGTATGCAGAGCTGACTCCCGCCGATGTGGCCTACTACGACGGCTGTGTTTATGTGGATCTGTCCACCGTGGAGCCCACCATCGCCATGCCCATGCACCCCAGCTACACCTACACTATTAAAGAACTCCAGGAGAACGCCGCCGACATTCTTCACCTGGTGGAGGAGCGGGCCAACAGCCAGATCGCCAAAACCGCCCATCTCGATCTCATGAGTAAACTCCATGAGGACGGCCACATCTACGTGGACCAGGGCATCGTGGCCGGCTGCTCCGGCGGAACCTATGACAACGTGTGCGCCGTGGCCAACATTCTGGAGGGTCAGAGCTGCGGCAACGGCACGTTCAAGATGAGCGTCTACCCCGGCAGCATGCCCGCTTATCTGGAACTGGTAAAGAATGGCTCCATTGCCAAACTGGTGGAGTCCGGCGTCATCATCCGGGAGTGCTTCTGCGGTCCCTGCTTCGGTGCGGGCGACACCCCCGCCAACGGCGAGTTCTCCATCCGCCACACCACCCGCAACTTCCCCAACCGGGAAGGCTCCAAGCCCGGCGAGGGCCAGATGGCCGGGGTCGCCCTGATGGACGCCCGTTCCATCGCCGCCACCGCCCGCAACGGCGGCCGCCTCACTGCCGCCACCGAGCTGGATGTGGACTACTCCATCCCCGCCTACCACTTTGACGGCGGCGTGTATGCCAAGCGGGTGTACAACGGCTGGGGCAAGCCGGAACCCGAGGCTGAACTGAAATTCGGCCCCAACATCAAGGACTGGCCCAAGATGCCTGCCCTCAGCGACGACATTCTGTTGAAGGTAGTCAGCCACATCACCGACCCCGTCACCACCACTGACGAGCTCATCCCCTCCGGCGAGACCTCCTCCTACCGCTCCAACCCCCTGCGCCTGGCGGAGTTCACCCTGTCCCGAAAGGACCCGGAGTATGTAGGCCGTGCCAAGGCTATCCTGGCTCTGGAGAAAAAGCGGGAGGCCGGTGAGGTCACCGGCGACGAGGTTGCTTCCGTCTACGAGGCCCTGAAAACTTCTGGCCTCAATGTCGATCCCGCCAACACCGTCATTGCCAGCACCATCTATGCCAACAAGCCCGGCGATGGCTCTGCCCGGGAGCAGGCCGCCTCCTGCCAGCGTGTTCTGGGGGCTGGCGCCAACCTGGCTCTGGAGTACGCCACCAAGCGCTACCGCTCCAACTGCATCAACTGGGGCATGCTGCCCTTCCTGGTCAAGTCTGCCGACGTGGTGGAAAACGGCGACTGGGTCTTTGTCCCCGGTATCCGCAAAGTACTGCTGGAGGGCGGCGAGGAGGCCACCGCCTACGCCGTTCATGACGGAACGGTTACTTCCTTCCACGTCTCCCTGGGCCATCTCACGGCACCCGAGCGCCAGATCCTGGCCGACGGCTGTCTCATCAATTACTACCAGCACTCTGCTCGGAAATAATCTGTTTGTCCCCGGAAGATACTGTTTTCGTATCTTCCGGGGATTTTTGTTTCCTTCTGAAATTCAAATCCTGCTGATTAGAAAAGAAAAATTGACGAACCAAACAAAAATATAGTAGTATTGTGAGTGACACAGAAGAGGGGGCCATGCTCCCACTGTGATCAAATGAACCGAAATCACATTAGGAGGCCTCTTCATGAATCGAACTGTACTTCGCCCCCTGGCGGCTATCCTGTTAGTCTGCTCCCTTACTGCTTGCGCTCCTGCTTCATCTAACAGCGCCCAGAGCAGCAGCTCCACTTCCAATACTTCTTCCTCTCAATCCCAGGCTGTCACCTTTACCGATGATCTGGGCCGCACGGTCACGGTGGATCATCCCCAGCGAGTGGCCGCTCTCATCGGCAGCTTCGCCGATATCTGGTGTCTGGCCGGAGGACAATCCACCCTGGTGGCCACTGCCAACGACGCCTGGACTTCCTTTGACCTGGGACTGGATGAGTCAGTTTTAGACCTGGGTGCCATCAAAGAGCCAAACTTTGAAGTGCTTCTCTCTGCCCAGCCCGATTTTGTCCTGGCCAGCTGCAACACCACGGCCAATGTGGACATGAAAGATTCCCTGGAGAAGGCCAACATCCCGGTTGCTTATTTTGACATTCAGAATTTTACCGACTATCTGCGCATGCTGGAGATCTGTACCCAGCTCACCGGATGCCCGGAGCGGTATGTCCAATACGGCGAGGAGATCGGCAAGGAAATCGATCAGGCGGTGGCCCGTCAGGACGGCTCTCAGCCCACCATTCTCTGTATGCGCGCCACCGGCTCCAGCTGTAAAGTAAAGGGCAGTACGGACTTCCTGCTGGGCGAGATGCTGGCCGACCTGGGCTGCATCAATGTGGCCGACCAGGACAGCGCCCTGTTGGAGGACCTGAGCCTGGAAGCCATTATGGCCGCCGATCCCGACTACATCTTTGTCGTCCTCCAGGGCTCCGATCCCACCGATGCCCAGCAGACTCTGGAACGCACGCTTCTGTCCAATCCCGCCTGGCAGAGCCTGCGTGCGGTACAGGAGGGACGGTTCTATACGTTGGAGCACTCTTTGTACAATCTGAAACCCAACGCGCGCTGGGGGGAGGCCTATGAAAAACTGGCAGACATTCTCTATCCGCAGTAATTCCCGTACCGTCAAGGTATTTGCATTTCTGCTCCTGCTCACGGTGCTGGCCGCTCTGGCCAGCATCTGTTTTGGTCCGGTGTTTGTCTCCCCTGCTCTGTTGCCCAAGATCCTGCTGGGACAGCTGACCGGTACAACGGAGGCCAATATCGTACTGCTGGCCCGCCTGCCCCGCACCGCCGGGTGCCTGCTGGCTGGGATGGCCCTGGCGGTGTCCGGTGCCGTGATCCAGAGCGTACTGCACAATCCCCTGGCCGCCCCCAACATTATCGGGGTAAACTCCGGGGCCGGACTCATGGTGGTACTGGTGGGGGCTGTGGCCCCCTATGCCTTGTGGCTGACCCCTCTGGCCGCCTTTTTTGGAGCCCTGGTGGGGGTACTGGTGGTTCTGTTCATCGCAGAGCGCACCGGAGCCAGCCGCATCACCTTGGTACTGGCCGGTGTGGCGGTATCCAACATTTTCAGCGCAGGCATTGACGCGGTGATCACCTTCTTTCCCGATGCGGTCCTGGGCTATTCCGACTTTCGCATCGGCGGCCTGACCAATCTCTCCTTTGACAAGCTGCGCCCCGCTTTCTGGGTCATCCTGATCGCCATGATCCTGCTACTGTCTCTGACCAGCGAATTGGATATTCTCGCCCTGGGTTCCGATACGGCCCGCAGCCTGGGACTTCCGGTCAAACAGCTTCGTCTGCTCTTTCTGGCCCTGGCTGCCGCCCTGGCAGGAGCTGCTGTCAGCTTTTGCGGCCTTTTAGGCTTTGTGGGACTTATTGTGCCCCACATCATGCGCCGCTGTATCGGGGAAGACAGCCGCCCGCTGCTTCTCTCCTGTGCCCTGGGAGGTGCGGCTTTGCTCACCCTGTGCGACCTGGCCGCCCGGCTGCTCTTTGCCCCCTTTGAGGTCCCGGTAGGCATCGTACTGTCCCTGGCAGGAGGGCCATTCTTTATTTGGCTGCTTCTTCGGCAGAGAGGAGGCCGCATCCATGATTGAGCTTCAACATGTCAGCGCCGGGTACGGCTCCAAATTGGTAGTAGAGGACATCTCTCTCGCCCTGCGCCCCGGTCAGGTGCTTACTCTGCTTGGCCCCAACGGCAGCGGGAAGAGCACCCTTTTGCGCACGATTGCCGGGCTCCATCCCATGGCCGGCGGTCAGATCACCGTGGACGGTGTACCGGTCAAGGAGCTGACCCGCCGCCAGATGGCCCAGAAAATCACCTATATGCCTCAATCCCGCACCATCCCCAACATCACTGCCCGGAAGATGGTGCTCCACGGTCGTTTTCCCTACCTCTCCTATCCCCGACGCTACCGCAAGGAAGATTATGAGGCCGCCCGGCGCGCCATGGAGCGCTCGGACGCCTGGGAACTGGCGGACAGCCCCGTACAGAGTCTCAGCGGCGGCCAGCGCCAGAAGGTCTATCTGGCCATGGCTATGGCCCAGGAGACCCAGACCATCCTGATGGACGAGCCCACCACCTATCTGGACATTCAGCACCAGCTGAGTCTCATGACCGTAGCCCAACAGATGGCCGGGCAGGGCACCGCAGTGGTCCTGGTCCTTCACGACCTGTGTTTGGCTCTGCGCTTCTCCGACCGCTGCGTTCTGCTCCAGGAAGGGCAGATGGTGCAGCAGGGCTCGCCGGAGGAAGTCTTCCAGTCCGGCGCCCTGGACCAGGTGTTCCAGGCCCATATCCGCCGGGTGGATACTCCCAACGGCTGGCGCTATTACTACGACTGAAAGGAGGCCCGTCCATGGCCTACTTTCCACTTTTCATAGACCTGAACCAGAAACAGGGATTAGTGGTGGGAGGCGGTCCGGTAGCTGCCCGGAAGATCCGCACCCTGCTGCCCTACGGCCCTCACCTCACCGTGTGCGCCCCCTCAGTCCTCCCGGAGCTGGAGACTCTGTCTGGTCTGACCCTGCGGCGGGAGCCCTTCTCCCCCGCCCTGCTGGAGGGTGCTTTCTTTGTGCTTGCCGCCACCGATGACCGGGAATTAAACAGCCGCATTGCCCGACTGTGCCGAGAGCGAAATATTCCGGTGAATGTGGCCGCCCCTGGAACGGAAAGCACTTTCCTCTTCCCCTCCGTGGTCCGGCGGGGACCTCTGACTGTGGGCATCTCCACCGGCGGTAAAAGTCCTTCCGCTGCCCACTATCTGAAAGAGCAAATTGAGATGCTGCTCCCCGGCAATCTCGAAGATATTCTTCTTTGGATGGATGGTGTCCGGGAGGAACTGAAAGGCAGCGCACTGTCCCAGCCTCAACGCTCCACCTGTCTCTCCCGGCTCTTTTCCGCCGCCCTCCAGGCCGGCGGTCCACTCTCCCGGGAAGAGACGCAATCTTTACTCAGCTTTGAAACGGAGGAACTTCCATGAGCCAATCTACCGGCTGCGTCTATCTCATCGGCGCAGGTTGCGGCCAGGCCGACTTGATCACTCTGCGTGGACTGGAACTGCTGCGCCAGTGCGATGCAGTGGTCTACGATGATCTCATTGCTGACGAGCTGCTTCAGGCCGCTCCGCCCCAGGCCCGGCGCATCTACATGGGCAAGCGGCTTGGCCGCCATTCCGCTCCCCAGGAGGAGATTTCTCAAACTCTGGTGGAACTGGCCAAACAGGGCCTGCGGGTGGCCCGGCTCAAGGGAGGCGACCCCTTTGTCTTTGGCCGGGGCGGTGAGGAGGCGCTGGCTCTCCAGGCGGCAGGTATCCCCTTCCAGGTAGTTCCTGGTATTTCCTCCTCCATCGCCATTCCCGCCCTGGCAGGCATCCCGGTGACCCACCGGGGGATGAGCCGCGGTTTCCACGTGGTCACTGCCCATACCGCCCAGGGAGGTCGGGATGACTTTGACCGTCTAGCCAATCTGGAGGGTACTCTTGTATTTTTGATGGGACTGTCTCACCTTGGAGAGATCGCTCAGGGACTTATCTCTGCCGGCCGCTCTCCGGAAACTCCTGCCGCTGTGGTCTCCGGCGGCTGCGCGCCTCACCCGGCTACGGTCCGTGCCCCGCTGGGACAACTTGCTGCGGCCGCGGAACAGGCAAACGTCCAGCCTCCAGCGGTGATCGTGGTAGGGGAAACCGCCGCACTGGATCTTACTTTTTCCTCCGCCCGGCCTTTGGAGGGAGTGCAGGTGGCGCTGGTAGGCACTCTCATTCTTCAGCAGCGGCTGAACGACGCTCTTTCTCCACTGGGTGCCCGCTCCTTTGCTGCTCTGACCTCTCAATTGGAGGAACTGCCCTGCTCGTTTGACCTGAACACCTTGTGTGACGGCGCCCCCCGCTGGGTGGTGCTCACCAGCCAGAACGGAGTGGACTGTTTCTTCCGCCGTTTGGAGGAACAGAACATCGATCTAAGAAAGCTCCACGCCTGCCGTTTTGCCGCCATTGGCAAGGCTACCAAAGCCTCCCTGGCTAGCCATGGCATTCATGCTGACCTTTGTCCCCCGGTCCACACCACGCAGGCTCTGGCCCAGGCTCTGGTGGACACCGTCCCCCAGGGTGAGCCGGTATATCTGTTTCGCTCTGCTCTGGGCTCTCCGGAGCTGTACCGCCGTCTCGCGGAGCACACCCACACAGAGGACATCCCCCTCTATACTCTCCGCGCCCCGGAGCTGGACTGTACTACTTTGTGCTCAAAGATCCAACAAAGTGACTATCTTGTGTTTTCCAGTGCCAGCGGGGTGGATTTCTTTCTGAAAACCTTTGGTTCCATCCCAGAGGGTCCCGCTTGTGTGTGCATCGGTCCGGTCACCGCCCAAGCTCTGGCCTCCCACTGCAGCACGCCTCCTTTGATGGCGGGAGATATCTCCGCCTCTGGTATCCAACAGACCATTCTGGACCATTGGTCTGCCCACAAGTAAAGAGACCGTTTGACCACTTATTTAAAGAGGGCCGCACAAATTGTGCGGCCCTCTTTAAATCGCATTACAGGAACGGAGACCTCTAAGCGCGACCTGCCTCATTCAGAAATTTTTCCAGTTCACAAGCGATTTCTTTGATCTGTTGAGAATCTTTATGCTTTAACGCGTGTTTTCCTCTTTTCACCAATTCATCCAACCGCTTTTTCTGCTCTTTATCGGCCTTCTTCCGAATCTCCTGACTGCGATACATCAACGTTTCCAAATGCTCAGCTGCTTGAACCTCAGTCCTGGCCCGGGCGTCATCCTCCGCATAGCGCTGTGCCTCTTTGATGCAGCGCTCAACTTCTTCCCGGCTCAAATTACCCGACCCTTGAATGGTAATTTCCTGGCGCTTCCCGGTATCCAGGTCTTTTGCCGACACGTTGACAATTCCATTGGCGTCGATAGCAAAAGTGACCTCGATTTGTGGAACTCCCCGGGGAGCCCGGCGAATACCATGCAGTTTGAACTTTCCCAGGCTTTTATTTTGCCGGGCCATGGGCCGCTCTCCCTGCAGAACATGGATTTCTACTGAGGATTGAAAGCTGGCTGCCGTGGTAAAAATCTGACTTTTGGTAATGGGAATGGAGGTATTGCGCTCAATCAATCGTGTACACACACCGCCCACTGTTTCAATTCCCAGTGAAAGGGGCGTAACGTCTACCAGCAGCAGTCCCTTCACCGCACCCATCAGCACGCCGCCCTGCAGGCAGGCTCCCATCGCCACGCACTCATCCGGATTGATTCCTCGGAATGGTTCTTTCCCAATGAGATCTTTGACTGCCTGCTGCACCGCAGGAATACGGCTGGAACCGCCCACCATCAACACTTTGCTGATCTGCTGCACAGACAGATTGGAGTCCACCAGAGCCGCTTTCACAGGTTCCATTGTCTGACGAACCAAATGATCTGTCAGCTCATTAAATTTTGTCCGGCTCAGAGTCTGCTCCAGATGGACCGGTCCCTGTTTTCCCGTGGCGATAAAGGGAATGCTGATTTGTGTGGTTACCATGCTGGACAGTTCAATCTTTGCTTTCTCTGCCCCTTCCCGGATGCGCTGCATGGCAAGCATATCCTTTGAGAGATCGATTTTATGTTCTTTCTTGAACTCTTTTACCAGCCAGTCACTGATACACTGGTCAAAATCATCGCCGCCCAGATGATTGTTGCCTGAAGTGGCAAGGACCTCGATAACTCCGCCGTCGATGTCCAGAATGGATACATCAAAGGTCCCGCCTCCCAGGTCATATACCATGATAATCTGGGGTTCTTCCTTATCGATCCCATAGGCAAGCGCGGCGGCAGTGGGCTCATTGATGATTCTCTGCACATTGAGCCCGGCAATTGTCCCGGCGTCTTTTGTCGCTTGCCGCTGTGAATCGGTAAAATAAGCGGGCACTGTGATGACAGCGTCTGTCACCGGCTCGCCAAGGTAGCTTTCCGCATCTGCCTTCAACTGCTGCAGGATCATGGCAGAGATCTGTTCCGGTGTATAGCATTTCCCGTCCACATAGATTTTTCGGTCGGTTCCCATGTCCCGTTTGATGGACTGGATGGTCCGTTCCGGATTGGTTACTGCCTGCCGCTTTGCCGGATCACCGATCAGCCGCTCTCCCGTCTTGGAAAAGGCAACGATGGAAGGTGTAGTCCGTCCTCCCTGTGCATTGGGGATAATGACCGGCTCGGTTCCCTCACATACCGCCACGCAAGAGTTGGTGGTGCCCAGATCTATCCCGATGATTCTAGCCATATTACTGTGCTCCTTTGTCCTTTGATTTTGTCCTCTGCCAAAGGTGTATTACGGCAGATTCTCCGTTCCCTGGAAGGGCATAAACGGTCTCTCTCCCATTGCACCGTCCTGGGCTGTGTCATTCTCCTGCGTCCTATCCTCATCCGGCTGTGTCTGCTGATTTGGAAACTCATCCGGGAACATCTGCTGGTATTGTTCAAACTGCTCCATCTGCCATCCCAGCTGTTCCTGGGCCTGGGAGTAAGCAGAGCGGGTCAAAAAGGAGGAAAGGAGATTCAGCAGCAGGAACGCTGCCAAGATATAGAGCAAGGTCGACTTGCGGAACACCGGCGCTCTGCCCTGCCGCCCATTCCAGCCAAAGGGATCAAAAAATTCGTCTGAGGATTCTCTGTATGCCTGACCGTACCATGTTCCTTGTTCCCTGCTGTCGGAAGAGCCGCCATATCCTCCCTGCCCTCCGTAGCCATAGGCAGAATTGGTCTGACCGGGATTTTTGATCTGCTCATAAGCCGCATTGATCTCGTTCATTTTCTTTGCAGCCTCTTCGTTGCCCGGGTTCAGATCAGGATGATACTGTTTAGCCAGCTTCCGGTAAGCCTTTTTGATTTCCTCTTCGGAAGCATCCCTGGAAACTCCAAGTACGCGATAGGGATCATTCATCCTTTTCCCCTCCACTCTTTTGGGCCCTGCCCCTTTGAATTGGGACTACTCATTCCAAAGCCACAGGTCCATATCATACTTGAACGTGCGGTAATTCTGCATAGTGCATTCATACTCATACTGTCGGATCAGTACGCCGTCCTCGTCGTACTCACCAAATACCATGGCCATGCCGCTGTTGATGACCCAGTGATCGCTGTCTTCACAAAGCGAACCGTTGGACACGATGCTGGAGTAGGGCACATCAAAGCTGGACTGCAAGGAATAGGTCCCTTCGTTTTCATCGATGCGATAGACATAGACTTGGCTGGTGATCCCATCGGAGCCATAGAGTTCTGTGCTTACGCTCTCCTCCAGCTCCAGCGTTACATCGCGGCTGTTTGTGGACCAATAGTTGTTGTTATACAGGGATAGGTAATACACCCCGTCCTCTTCTCCATCCGCATAGTACTCCACACAGTGCTGGCCGTACTGGGGCACAAAGTCCCCTTCCTGTGTCAGGCATTTCTCGCTGTAAGAGGTATCCTGCCAGACGCTCTCATCCCCCAATAACCATTCAATTTCCGGCCCATCATGCAGGTTCGTTACTTTTATAATCGTGGATGTCTCTCGGGAGGAGAGGATCACGCTGTCTTCCTCCGCAAGGTACACCAAGCTGTTCAGGTGGATCCAATCCCGTTCCCCAGCCTGCCAGAAAAACGCGTCACTGGGACCAACTTCCCGGGTCGTCTCATAGTAGGGCTCCATCAATGTACTGAAATTGATCTGTTCCGTAACCTGTCCCGTCTCCAGATCGATGGAAAGCAAACGATCCTCCACCGTTTCATTTCCCCGCTCCTCTGCCAGGGCAAGCACCTCTCCCTCTGCCCCGAACCCAATATCGTGGTGCAGGTCATAATCACCCAATTCATAAATCTGGGTCACCTGCCCCAATCCGTTGATCCTTGCAAGCTTGGAAGAAGACACACAGGTTATGATCTCATTTCCATAAAACAGCAGCCGGTCCAGCCCGTAACCTTCCAGCACCATCTCGTAACGCAAAATTCCGTCGTTATCAAAAAAGAACCCGTATCCCAGATGGCCATTCACCCGCATCATGGCAAACAGGCCATCCGTCTGTTCCTGACCGGAGCTTCCCTGCGTCACCTCCAATCGGGTGGCATACCCGGACTTTGTCTCAGGCATTTCAACGGTGAAATGGACCACCTGTCTCGTATTGCCCCAACTGCCGGTGACTGTCATCGTGACTTCGTTGGTCTCTCCGGGTACAAGCCCAATCATCTGAAACTCATGGGTCTTGGAGTATTCCTCACCGGATATATCGGCCGCCTGAGCCGTATAGTCCGGGACATCACTGTCCGGCACGTGAATGGTATAGTTGATTTTCGCCTCCACTTCCGTTTCAAAATAGAAATACAGGCCATTGCTCCCAGTTCCATAGGGATTTAAGATGGTCAAGGGCTGGGAGGCTGACCAGGTGACATCGTTCAAAGATTTCAGTTCTTCAATTACCTGGTGCAGACGCTGCTGCACCCCCAGGTCATAGTAAGTAAACCCTTCGGACTGGATATCCTGAGGTACCAGCTGAAGGGCGTTTAGCCCGTCTCCAAGATTGGCTTGCGTAATGTCAACATTCCACTCTGCACTCTGGTCGACCACATTGCCGGTATCAAAGGACCAGTCTGTACGCACCGCCTGTTCCTGTGCGGTAAAGGCCTTGGAGATCTTCATGACCAAAAAAGGAATCAAAACGACCAGTAATGCCACAGCTGCAATGACCACCAGAAGGATGGTTCTCTTTTTCTTTGTCAACATAAGCTTCACCTTTCGCTTCACTCTAAAGAACATTGACTACCAGAAGGAGCGTTCCCAACGAGGTAAGGATCATTCCCGTCCACCGGTTCAGTGCAAGGGGAGTGGACCGGGCCGCAATTTTAGCAGATGCCTGCGCCCAGATCAAGGTAAAAATCATACATAAAATCAGCAATCTGATTGGCGGAGTATCCCCCAGTGCAAAATGGCTGATTGCTCCTGTCAGCGCAGAGAATGTCATGACAAACACACTGGTCCCCACCGCTGTTTTCAGTTCATATCCCAACAGCATGGTCAGGACCATGAGCATCATCATTCCGCCGCCCGCTCCGAAGAAGCCGCAAATCAATCCCACCAACGCCCCTCCGGCTGCCCCCGCACATACTTTCTGCATGCCGGAACGCCGGAGCATGGTATTTTTCGGCTCCAAGATAGGGAAGAACAAAAATCTTATTCCCAGAATCCAGGTCATAAAAATGGAGAAGCCCCCCAGAGTACCGCTCTCCACATAGGAGGACAACCAGCTTCCCACTACTGTCATGCTCAGCACCCCAGCCATCATGACCATGCCATTTTTTATGTCAACACAGCCATTTTTTGCATAGGTTCGGGCACTTGCCGCACTGGCCAGCACATCGCTGGCCAGCGCAATTCCAATGGCCTGGTAAGCAGGAAGATGCAAAAAAGCCACCAGCATGGGGGTGATTACTGTGGCGGCACTCAGTCCGGCAAATCCGGTTCCCAACCCTGCGCCTGCTCCGGCCAAAAAACAGATCAGAATTTCAAAACAGACCTCACTCAAATCACGGTTCTCCCTTCTGCCGCGGCAGGGGTAAAATTATTTTCCTTTTCAGATGCATGTCCGCTTCATTCGGAAGTTATGGCATCAACGTTTCGTTCCTGGTTGCACAGCCGCCGCGTTTGCAGATATAATAGGCATAAGTTTTACCGCCCCCGCCTTATGTCTTTCCGGCCAGGGTGCCCATTTCCGCTTATTCAAAATATCAAATGAACCTAAAGTGCCGCTAAAGATTCCCTCAGATTTTTGCCTCAGGTGCTGCGTGATTTTTGTCCTGGGAGCTTCCTCTCCGTGCCCATCTTTAGGTTGTCTTTAGCGGAGTATGTTTATATGTCATTATCAACCGGAGGTGAAGAACATGAAGTTGCTGGTAGCAGAAGACGATCCCAAGCTTTTGAAATCGCTGGTCCATATTTTGGAACACAATCGCTTCAGTGTAGACGGCGTATCTAACGGAGAAGACGCCCTGGAGTACGGACAGACCGGCGAGTATGACGGACTGATTTTAGACATTATGATGCCCGGCTTGGACGGGCTGCAGGTACTGCAAACTCTGCGTCGGAATGGAATCAAAACTCCGGCTCTGTTCCTGACCGCCCGCACAGAAATTTCACAGCGGGTAGAGGGTCTGGATGCTGGAGCAGACGACTACCTGCCCAAGCCTTTTTCCACCGCCGAGCTTTTGGCTCGGATCCGGGCCATGCTCCGTCGAAAGGACACCTATCTGCCCGATCTGCTTGCTATTGGTTCCGTTATCCTGAACCGCTCCACCTACCAGCTGGTCTTTCAGGACAAGATCCAGACGCTCAGCGGCAAGGAATTTCAAATCCTGGAAATGATGATGCAGGCTCCCGGGACCATTATTCCAACAGATCGTTTTATCACCCATCTCTGGGGATGGGATACGAATGTCGACACCAGCGTTGTATGGGTCCACATCTCTAATCTGCGCAAGAAAATCAGCGCCATTGGAGCGCCCATGGAGATCCGCTTTATACGCAACGCCGGCTATGTACTGGAGGTCAAGCCGTGATTGGAGGTCTGCGCAAAAAATTCATATGCATCAGCACCATCTCCATTTTCGCCGTGTTTTCCATCATCCTTTCTCTGCTTTTAGTGCTTACCCGGGTCCAGATGAACCAGACTTTGGACACGCTCACCGATACCATCGCAGCAAACAACGGTTTTTTCCCAGAGTTTGATTCCTCTAAACCGCATACTCCTTCCCGATTTTTCTATACCGACGCCATTACGGAAGAGACCCGGTTCAGCACCCGCTTTTTTACGGTTTGGCTCAACGAGCAGCATGAAGTAACCGATGTCAATATAGATTCCGTTTCTACGATTTCCCAGTCGGAAGTGGAGCACTACGCATCTCAGGCAATGAACAGCACAAAAGAACGGGGCTGGGTGTCAGAATACCGCTATAAAATCACCTCTACGGAAGATGGGGCGATTCTGGTATTCGTCAACGGGACCATGTACAAGAACACAACAAACCTTATGTTGTTCACGATATTTCTTATCCTGCTGGGAAGTGCCGTATTGATCCTGACTTTGACCGTCATCATCTCCAAGCGGGTAGTACGTCCGGTGGCGGAAGGCTATGAAAAACAAAAGCAGTTTATCACTGATGCCAACCACGAGCTGAAAACTCCTCTTACGCTGATCTTGTCCAATCTGGATATCCTGGAATCGGAATATGGAAAAAATGAATGGTTGGATGATATCCGCAGCGAAGGGGAGCGTATGGGCCTGCTCATCAACCAACTGGTTACTCTGTCCCGTATGGATGAGAGCGACGCCCGCCTTCTCTATGCTGATTTTGATCTGAGCGGTGCCATCAATGATACCGTCTCTGAATTTCAATATCTGGCTGAGGAGCGGGGCCATATCCTTTTCAGCGACATTGCCCCCTCCCTCTCTTACCACGGAGATGAAGCGCTCATCCGCAAGCTGGCTGCTATTCTGCTGGACAACGCGGTAAAATACTGCGACGCCAGCGGCAAAATCCAAGTCCGGCTCTACCAGCGGCGGCACCCCATCCTGACGGTGGAGAATACCTACGCTGAGGTAGACAGTCTGGAGCTGGAGCGACTGTTTGACCGATTCTACCGCGCCGATCGGGTACGTACTTTTTCCGGCAGCTTTGGGGTCGGTCTGTCCATCGCCCAATCCATTGTCAAAAGCCATCGTGGAACTATTACCGCCTATAAAAAAGAGGGCTTGATTGGGTTCCGTGTCAATTTGAAATAGTCTTTAAACGTTATCCCATGCAAATGCCGAAAGGGCCGTATTGCAGCCGGAACATTCCGACTGCAATGCGGCCCTTACTTCTGTTTTTTAATTTCCCAGCGCACAGATCAGCTCCGGCAGCTGAGACAAATTTCGGATCACAAACTGGGCTCCCGCTTCCCGGAAGCTCTCCTCGACCTTCCGGCAGGCAGCCTCCCGCTCCTGGGGAGTCAGAGCCTCAAATTCCTCCTGGCTCAGCCCCAGCTCCGAGCTGCCCTCAACAACGCCCACCGTCCAAACACCGGCGTTGACGCCCTCTTTCACGTCGGAGATGGTATCTCCCACCTTCACCACATTTCGAACTGAGGTAACACCCAGCTTCTGCATATTGGCAAAGATCATATAGGGATAGGGGCGGCCCTTTCCTTCTGCTCCGTCGGGGCTGACCCAACAGTCGGGAGCATAGCCCTGCTGAGCTGCTTTCGGCACAACAATATTCATCATCGCGTCGGTATACCCGGTGGTGGAACCGATCTTCAGTCCCATCTCCCGCAGCTTGGCCGCCGTCTCCACCGCAAAGGGCTTGGGATCGGCATACTGGTCCAGAATGGAGAACAGCTTGGGCTCAAACTGAGCATACACGGCGTCCACGTCCTCCTCCGTGGCCTCATGGCCATGGACCCGCTTCCACTCAGCGGCGATGCGCTCCATGTGCAGCATGGTGCGGATGTGATCCCGCTTGAGCATACCCATGGGCTTGCGGGTCTCTTCCATAGTAACCGGCACTCCGTAGTGGGCAAAAGCCTCCATGAAGGCCTTCACAGGAGCAAAGCAGCCGTAGTCCACCGTAGTGCCTGCCCAGTCAAAAATTACCGCTTCAATCATGCGATCTGCTCCTTTCTCTCCTTCAGGAAGGCGGCAATGATGCCGGTCAGTTTATCAATGTCCTCGGGATAGATCTCCCCGATGTTGCCGATGCGGAAGGTATCCATCTCGGTCAGTTTGCCCGGGTAGATGGCGTAGCCCCGCTCCTTGATGTAGCGGTAGAACTCCTCAAACCGGAAGGATACACCGGCGGGATAGAAGAAGGTGGTAATAATGGGACCCTGGTGGCTGCCATCAATGTAGGTAGCAAAGCCCATGGCGCGCATCTTTTCAATGAGCAGGCGGTTATTTTCCGTGTAGCGGCGGCTCCGGGCGGGGATGCCACCCTCCTGGGCCAGCTCATCCAGAGCCTTGGAGAAGGCCAGCACCACATGGGTGGGCGAGGTAAAGCGCCACTTGCCGTCCTTTTCCATTCCCTTCCACTGGTCCAGCAGATCCAGAGAGAGGGAGCGGGCCTTGCCTTCGCTGGCCAGCAGCTTGTCCCGGCGGCACAGGATGAAGGAGAAGCCGGGCACGCCCTGGATGCACTTGTTGGCGCTGGACACCAGGAAGTCAATGCCCCAGTCGGCCACCGGGATATCTACCCCACCGAAGGAGGACATCGCGTCCACGATAAAGGTCTTGCCGGCATCCCGGACCACCTTGCCCACCGACTGGATATCGTTGAGGATACCGCTGGTGGTCTCGCTGTGGACCATGGCTACGTGAGTGATGGAGGGGTCCTGGGCCAGCAGCTGGGCCACATGGGCGGCATCAGGCACCTTGTCGTAGTCCTGGGCATAATGGACAAAGGTGACGCGGCTGTGGGTACAGATGTCGGTCATACGCTTGCCATAGGCGCCGTTGGAGCAGATAAGCACCTTGTCCTGGTCACCCACCACGCTGGTAAGCACGCTCTCCACTCCGAAAGTGCCGCTGCCCTGCATCAGCACGGCGGTGTAGTCATCCTCGGAGACGTGGGCCAGCTCCAGCAGCTGACGGCGGATCTTCTGGGTGACCACCTTGTAGTCATCATCCCAGGTGCAGCGGTCTACCATCATCTCCCGCTTTACGGTATCGGTAGTGGTCAAAGGACCGGGGGTCAGCAATTTATAAGTATTCATGGTATGAAAACTCCTTTCAATCAGCCCTTGGCAGCCTCGGACAGCTGCTGGTGGGCCTGGAACAGTTCAAAGGTCAGAGGCTCGTCAAAGATGGAGGGATTGGCGGACTGGTTAGCGGGATCGGCGGTCTCGCCCTCATAGAGAGGATTGGGATAGGTCTGGAGCAGCTCCTCCCGGCCATTCTCGATGATACACTGGGCCATCTCCATAGCCAGAGGATTGGTGTCCTCTCCCTTATCCAGCACAGCCACGGACTCGGTGAGGGAGAAGTTGCCCTCGGCGGGATCCACATAATCGATGGGCATACCATCGGCCTTGTCGGCCACTGCCTGGTGGCGCAGGCCGAAGCCAATGGCCACCTCACCGGCGCGGCACAGCTTCAGAGGACCGGAACCAGAGGTCTCAATGTGAGCGCCGCAGTTGTCATAGATGCCGGAGAGCACTTCCTGGGCACCGTCATCTCCATAGGCATCTACCAGAGCCTGAATGAGCAGCCAAGCAGTGGAGGAGGATTGAATATCCGTGACCGCCACCTGTCCGGCGTAGACCGGGTCGGCCAGATCCTTCAGGCTGGTGGGGGTGGGCAGTCCTTCGGAGGCCATCAGCTCGGTGTTGAGGATGATGGCTCCCTCCTGAGAGGTGATGGGGGCAGTGTAGTCGGGAACCTCGGTAAGGGTGTTGACCTCAAAGGTCAGAGGCAGGAACATATTGTTCTGCTCCTGAGCACTCTGGAGATAGAAGGTGCTCATGGTCACCAGGTCCGCTTCCAGATTGGTACCCTCAGCCAGCAGCTTGCCGCCCAGCTCGGAGGTGCCGTAGGTCTGGAAGATGTATTTTCCTTTGTAGCCGTTGTTGTCCAGAGCGTTCTGCATGGCGGTGACCGCCTCTTCGTCAGCATTGGAGTAAATAACCACCTGCTCTTCTCCGCCGTTGGAGGAACCTCCGTTTCCGCCGCAGGCGGCCAGCATGGACATACAAAGAGCGGCAGACAGGCCCAGAGCCATCATTTTCTTGTAATTCATCACTTAATTCCTTCCTTTTTTACGTTTTTCGTACTATGTTTGGATCGGTACCCAGCCAGTCGGGAGAACAGCGCCTTGGCGGCCAGGTTGGTTGCCAGAATCAGCAGGGAGAGTACAAACACTTCGTTGAAGCGGTTGACGTACTGCAGCTGCTTGATCATAGTGGTCAGCACCATGGTACGGGCGCCGGCAATGAAGATGAGGGCGCTGATGGTGACCATGGAGTTGATAAAGTAGTAGCTGAACACCTCGATGAGGCTGGACAAGGCGTTGGGAGTAACCACCCGCAGGATGGTCTTAAGCCAGCTGTCCCCCATAAGCATGGCGGTGGTCTCCCACCCGGCGTTCATTTTGGACAGGGCATTCTTCATCATCAGGTAAGGGGTGGAGAAGTAGTGTACGATGTTGCACAGCACCATCAGCAGCAGGGTGTTCTGCAGGCTGGTTCCGGAGAACAGGAACAGATAGGCCACGCCCAGCACCATGCCAGGGATGGCATTGGTCACCAGGGCAATGCTTTCGATGGTGCGCTTATACCCCCGTCCCAGGGTACTGCGGGCTGTGATAAGGGCCGCACCGTAGGCCACCAGCGTACCCAGGGCCGCGGTAAGCAGAGCCATAAGCAAAGAGTGTCCATAGGCCGCCAGCAGACTGCTATCTGAAAAGACTGTCTGGAAGTGCTCCAGGGAGAACCCGGTCCGATAGGGCCACTCCTCTACCAGGGGTACCACAAAGATGACCGCGAAGATGGACAGGATTGCCACCGAGATAGCGGTACCGGACAGCCCCCAGCCAACATCCCGCAGGGTGTTCTTCCGCAAATCCGCATCGGAGATGCGGTTATAGCGGATGTTGAACCGTTCCAGAAGCTGGAGGATACAAATGCTGCCGATGGAGGGGATGAGCATGATCATGGCGATCACGGCTCCCCGGTTGAAATCCGGAATACCTCCTAGCATCTGGTTATAGAGCAGAGTGGCAATAACCTCATACCCACCTCCCACCGAGGCAGGGATACCAAAGTCGGTAAAGCACAGGAAGAAGGCCTGGATAAAGGCTCCGGCCAGAGTGCCCAGCAGTGGACGCAGCACCGCGATCCAGAACGTAGCCAGGGTCTTGTCTCCCATTACCTTGGAAACGGTGAGCGTTTTCTTGTCTACAAAACCCATGGTATTGTGGATAAGCAGGAAGGCCACCGGGATGGTGTAGATCACATAGCCCACCATCAGGCCTCCGAAGCCGTAGATGTCAAACAGCTGCCGCCCTAAAAGGCGGGTGATCAGTCCCTGCTTACCAAAAGAATAGATAATAGCAAATCCATAGGTGATCGTGGGCAGGAACATGGGCAAGGTAGCTACTGCCCGGATCAGGCCCTTGGCCCACTGAGGCAGACGGGTGTAGTGTACCGCATAGGCCATCAGGAAAGCCAACAATGCAGCTGCCGCTGCCGAGGCTGCCGCCACAGCAAAGCTGTTGCGCAGGGCCGGGAGAAACCCATCCTGGGAGAGAACCGAGACGTAAAACTCCCCCGTCAGTCCCCCGTCCCACAGAGATTTACCCAGCAGCACCAGGATAGGCCCGGCCAGGAAGGCAGCAAAGAGAGCCACGATCAGCACAAAGATCAGCTTCAGCTCACGATTTGTCCGTGTCATAACTTCCTCTTATCCCGCCTGAACCGCCAGGGTAGGGCGCTCGCCGAACAGGGCGTAGATGTTGTTGCGCTTGATCTCCAGCTGGTTAAGAATAAACTTGCGCACGAAGTCATTCTTGGGCTGATGAACAATTTCCTCCGGCTTGGCATACTGAGAAATAGAACCGCCCTCGATGATAAGTACCCGATCGGACAACGTCAGAGCCTCCTCCGGATCGTGGGTGACGATAATGGTAGTCAGGCGGTACTCCCGGGCAATGGTCTTGATCCGGTCCTTGATGGACTCCTTGATCACGCCGTCCAGGGCGGACAGAGGCTCATCCAGCAGCAGGATTCGAGGCTTCATCACCATGGTGCGTGCCAGAGCAACCCGCTGCTTCTGTCCGCCGGAGAGCTGGTCGATACGCTTGGTCAGATGGTCCCGCAGTCCCAGCAGGTCGATGAGTTCTTCTACCTCCTCCTTTGTGGAGACATCCGGCTTGTTACGCAGACCGTAGGTAATATTTTTGTAGACATTCAGATTGGGGAACAAGGCATAGTCCTGAAAGACAATGTTGAAACCCCGCTTCTCCATGGGGGTACGGGTCAGGTCCTGGCCGTCATAACGAATCTGACCGCCGTCAGCATCCACGATGCCCAGGATCAGATTCAGCAGCGTGGTCTTTCCACAGCCAGAGGGACCCAGAATGGAGACGATCTCTCCATCGGCCACTTGAAGGGAGATATCCTTCAGCACCGGCACACCATCAAAGGATTTCTGGATATGTTCCAGTTCCAGCATAAAAAACGCTCCTCTCTCGGGATCAAGTGTTCTGTTTCATAAGCCGCCGCGTTTTCCCGGCGACGGCGTTATGCTATCAAATTTTTCTTCTGAAAAACAAGCGCAGAATGTTTAAGTTTCCGTAAGGCAAACGTAAAAAAGCCTCAAAAAAGCCGCCGGACCTTGTAAGTTTCTTACAAGGTCCGGCGGCTGGACCGCTATGGCTGCTGGTATCCCCGGTCAGCGATGACCGCTCCGCTTTTGTCAAGGTTGCGGGAAAACCGTTCATAGTCACTTTGGATGATCCCCATGTACAGCAGGTCTATCACAGCCAAGTCTGGGATACGGGAAAAGATGGCGCTGCCGTAGATGGACAGGGCTTGGCCTCCGGTGCTGAGGCATACGTCGGCGTACTTGGCCAGCAATGGCTCCTTTGGGCTGGTAATGGCAATGGTCCCTGCCCCCGCCTTTCGTGCCTGCTTGAGGGCCTTTACCGTGTCGATGGAACACCCCGAGTGGGATACCGCCACCGCCACATCGGCTACTCCCAAGTGGGCTGCTGAGATTTGCTGCAGATATGCGTCTGTGTGCATCCGGCAGTTGAGCCCCAGGTAGGTCAGTTTTGTAAGCAAATCACCGGCAGGCGTCATGGAGTTCTCCACTCCATAGATATCAATAGTTCGAGCCGTGGCCAGCATGCGCACCGCACGGCTCAGTGCATCCGTGGACAGGGACTTCAGCGCATCCTCCAAGAGGCCTCCGGCGATGCGTGTCTCTTTGAGAGGCAGGTCCTCCAGACGGTCCCAAGGCTTGAGATCGAAGTCGCCCAGATGATCAAAGTAAGGAGATTGGGGAGATCTGCCGCTGCGATCCCTCAAAAGGCAATATTTAAAGCTGCGGTACCCATCAAACCCCAGCGCCTGCACAAACCGAACCACGGTGGGCTGGCTGACCTGCACCCGGTCTGCCAGTTCTGAAATCGTGCACTTGGTGCATCCCTCCGGATCGTTTAAAATGCAGTCCGCCACCCGCTGCTCTGAAGGGCGCAGAGAGGCATACGCGCTCTTTACCCGGTCTAAAACCTGTATGTCATGCCGCATAGGAATATCTCCTCTCCATGTAATAAACTTACACGACCGCTGTGCATCTGGCCTTTGAGCCTTACAAAATGCGTTCCTGCATTCTGTAAGAACGACAGCAATTTTTCCGCTTTTCTTCTGCTTTCCGCTTTGCTGCCGAACCCAGATTCGCGCTTCCGCTCATGAGAGCGGCCGTCTGACTATTGGAAATGATCATGTAATCTATGAGTTTATCAAAGGACTGTAAAATCCCATAGCAGCATTTCGTAAATAGTATGTAAGAACGGCAAGTCAGGGGGTGCCTTATGATAAATCGTTTCCTCTTCTACAAAAAGCCGGAGCAAGTGAAAAATCACTTGCTTCGGCTTGGTACGGATCGTGGGGAAACCCACGCGAATTGCTTCATAGGAAACCCGTAGCGCACAAAAATCCACAGATCTCTCTGGTTATTTATCTTTTTTCTGCTTCTTGGGCAAATCTTACTGATAAACACAAAAATATGAATGGCCAGGAAGAAAACTACCGCAATAGAAATGACTTTATGCAGAGCAAGAATCATTGGAGTTTTGTCAAAAATCAGCCCAAACGCCCCCGTCAGAAACGATACAAAAATCAATACAAGGACAACGCCCCTTCGTGTATCCATCTTTCTCCAGTACAAACCGGTATGTACCAGACAGAGCAAAAGAAACAGCACCGATGCTAATTTGTGAATGTGAACACCGGTTAAGGGCACGAAAAGCGTTAAAACAAACGTGACCATCAACAGGATATTCAAGGATCTTTTCATTTTACAAGTTCCTCCTTGATTGCATAGTTTTTTACCCCAAAACAGAAGTACAAAATATGGAACAGCCATACTGCGCCAAGGATTCCACACGGGATGTACAGTGCTTTTTGAACCATCATCAGGAAACCGAACAACATCAGGAGGGTAACGGTGACCATCACGCGGATTTTTGTTTTCCAGGTCATACCCTGCCCCTTGACATAGGTTTCCAGATTGTTTTGATATAATTTTGTACTTTTGAACCAGCGATCCAGCTTTTCAGAGCTTCTGCCAAAGCAAAAGGCAGCCAGCATTAAAAACGGAAATGCCGGCAGCAAGGGTAGTACCACTCCCAAAGCTCCCAAGCCCAGGCCTAAAACACCCAAAGAGATATATAAAATCTTTTTGCCGCTCATGTCTTCTTCATCCTTTCCTTTAACGTTAAGAGCATATGGGACACCGCCAGAACAGGATGATAAAAAAGCATCCTGGGCCCGGAAAAGCGCATAACATCCCGGATTTTTTCTCTCATCTCCGGCCGATAGCAGTGTACTTTGCAGTTCGAGCAGAAGGCTTTGCTCTCCATAAACGGGCAGTGTTCAGAGCGGTCCATGGCATAGGATAAAACTTCCTGGCCATCCACTGTGTTTAGGGCGAAGCGGTAGAGGGATTTTGTCAGGATGAGGTCGATCCCGCCCTGCCTGCAGGCGGTGATCATCCGCTTGAATCCTTTTCTCTTTTTCATGTTGGTCCCGATGATCCCCTCATCCGCGAAGATCCCGGCCAGTTCCCAATTTAGGGACTCCTTGATTATCTGGGTGTAGTAGGCTTTCTAGGCGATGTAGCTGTTGATCTGCTCCTCGCTGTCGGTGCTGACCCGGCAGTAGGCTGCCACCCGCTGCCTGCCATGAAATCTCTTTTCTGCACCTGCTGCTTTAGACCTCGATGCGGGTGTAGCGAACGGTACGTTCCATAGCTGTCTGTTCCATGATATGTTTTCTCCGGTAATCGACTTAGAGGTGCATGGTCACTGTGCCATCCATTTCGATTATCATGTGGGAAACCGTTCGTTCGAAACAATCCCAATCGATTTGACCAGTCTGCAGTTCACTTTCATCTGCAGCCACACCATCATCACAGCAAGCATATCGGACAGATGCCCCTTGCAGGATGCAGGATAGAACCCCCTTTCTATCTACATGCTGTTCCAACGCCCGGTCAATGGCGTTGGCCAGACGAATGTCCTCTGCAGAGAGTGCGTAAGGCTTACATAGAGCTCGTCATTTTTATCCAGGACTTCTAAGATCATCCGAGCCCTAGACGAAGGCTCAACACGAAATTTTTCAGGGCAAAGGTACTTGCAATTTCCTCCTCCAGCATAGCAGTAAGTTTTTCTTCCTGTTACTTCGCCTGATTCATCCCCTGCCGCAAGACGGTTCCTGTTTCGATCTGCCGCTCGTTTGGGGTCAGGTTCCCGAAACATATTTTTCCCAGTGTATCACGCATGGTATCTCACCTCCGCGACACACCATGCCTCAGAGTTAGAACAATAGCCAGTGTTTCGGCGCAGAATTAACAGAACGTTATCATTTGTACTGATGAACTGCACCGAAAAGTCAGACAAATGGGGTTTCGTTCACCAATTCCAGTCTTCTCCTGAACCGTTGGTTCGTTATTATGATCCCATTTTGACCTCTTCAATTTGTGCTGTCAGGGAAGAAAAAGACTCATACATACGACGATTCCACGGCGGAAATTTATTTCCAGCAACAAAACAGAGTACATTTGCAAGTTCAAACTGACTACCTCCACCGAAGTCAACGAGAGATACATCTACTTCTACAATCATGAGCGCATCCAGTTAAAACTGGAAACTCGTTTGGAACAGACGTTTTTTGAATATCAACGGCATACATCCTTTCGCGAGCGCGAACCTGTAGAAAGGACGCCGTAGCAAATGCTAAAATGCAAGTTTTGATATAAAATCCATCATCCCATAAAAAAACATCCTGTCTCCCTTGCGAATTGTGAATTATATAAAAGTAACAAATAAATTTTTGTAGGAACTGTGTATTGAGTAAAGTCTTACAAAGGAATAAAATGTAGAAAATACATTTTATTGAAATAAAAAGAATTAAAAACTTTATTTCTGGAGGGGATTTTTTGACGACCAGTGAGCAGATTCAGAATCAATACAAAAAATTATCAAAATCTCAACAAAAAGTCGCAAATTACATCTTTTCTAATCCAGAGCAAGCAGCAATGCAGACTATGGCAGAGATTGCTGTCACCTCAGGAGTCAGTGAGACGACCGTGATCCGGCTCTCCCGTATTCTTGGGTATGGAGGATTCAGCGCTATGCAGAAGCAGATGCAGGCGGATCTGCTTCAGAGCAGCAAAACTGCATCTTTTCCGGCAACGCCTGTGCAGAATGCATATCAAGGGATTCTCAATCAGGAACTTGAACTGCTCCAGGCAATGTGGGACGGTGGCGTGGACTATATACAGCTACAGCGGGCGGCGGAGAAAATTGCCGGCGCGGACTATGTGATGGTACTGGGGTATTATGGGGAACACACAGCGGCTTATCAGCTCTATTTACTGCTGGATGCTCTACGGGCCAACGTATATTACTACCGTAGCAATAATATGGGGATGCGCCAACTGACTCAGTTGAATGAGAAATCTGTGGTAATTTCCATCACCTTTCCGCCCTACTGCCCCGGTACCCTAGAGCTAGTTGAGCAGACGAAAAAGCAGGGATCCTATATGCTTGCAATTACAGACTCTCCGCTGAGCCCATGTGGGCAGCTGGCTGACGAGGTTGTTACCTTGCAGGTTGGACGAGAACCAGAGACACAGCTAAACTGTATGACTACCGTGAATGTTTACAATCAGATGTTAATGGCTGCCGTCAAAGATCAGATCGGCGAGGAAGCCCTCCGGATGATCCGGACCGGCCAGCACGGGCTAGTACAACCAAAGATTCTTCCCTGACATATCTTGGAAGATTGATATTTGAATAGGAGGTGTTCTTTTGCGGTACGAGTTGGAGGATGTGTTTCAGCGTCTAGTGCGGGACATCCCCGATTACCAGGTGTTTTTCACCTTAGAGGAGATGGACCAGCGCTCTCGGCAGCTGGCGCGGGACCACCCGGAGTGTGTGTCCCTGTTTGAGATGGGGCGTACCAGGGAGAACCGGCCGATTTTTTGTCTGAAAATCGGAGCGGGCTCTCGAAATGCCCTGATGTTCGGCTGTCCCCATCCCAATGAGCCCATCGGCACTATGCTGTTGGATTACTTCTCCCAGCGGCTGGCAGAGGACCTGGAGCTGCGGGAAAAGCTGGATTATACCTGGTATCTGGTAAAGACGTGGGATGCAGACGGATTAGTGCGGAATGAGGGGTGGATAAAAGGTCCCTACAACATATATAACTACGGCCGTCACTTTTTCCGACCGGCAAGCTACGCCCAGGTAGACTGGACTTTCCCCATTGACTATGACAAGTATCATTTTCATAGTGTCTTACCAGAGACCCAGGCCATGATGAACCTGATTGATCAGATCCAGCCGGAGTTTATCTATGCCCTTCATAATTCCGGATTCGGTGGCACCTACTGGTATGAGAGTGAGGCCACTCCGGAGATCTACCAGAAGCTCCACTCCATTCCGGAGAAATATGGTCTGCCCATGAGTCTGGGAGCAGCGGAATCCCCTGCCAATGTAGCCTTTGCCCCGGCAATTTACCGCTGCAACAGTTTCCGGGATGAGTATGATTACCTGAAACGGTATGCACCTGGGAAGGAAAAGAACCTGCGCGCCGGCGAGTGTAGCGCTGCCTACGCTTATGAACGGTATCACTCCTTTACCCTGCTGACTGAGCTTCCCTATTTCTATGATCCAAGAATCTCAGATACATCCCCAGGGGAGCTTACCAGGCTAGAGGTGTGTCGACGAAGCGTGGGAGAGATGGATGCTATTGACCAGAATCTGCGGAGTATTTTGGCTCTGTCTCGCCCCTGGCTGTCGGAGGACAACCCCTATTACATGGCTGTGGACGACTTCTGCCGGAATACGGGAGGTGGACAGGCCTTTCTCAATCAGGCGGAGAAGGACCCAGCATTTCAGAAGCTGGCCACCAAGGCGGAGCAGTTAGACCAGCTGGTGATTGGAAAATTCTATAAGATGATTCTTTACGGCATGCTGGCTCGAGCCAATGAGGAAGAGCTGGGTCAGGAAGCAGGCAGCAATTCCTGCCGAGCCCGGGACTTGCGCCAAGGGCGGGATGCGGCCCTGGAGGGACTGAAGCGAATTACAGATTTTCTGGAGGCTCATCTGAACTACACGGTGGTTCCCATCCGAACGATGATCGGAATTCAGTTGGAGAGCGGTTTGGCCATTTTGGAGCATCTGCGCCGGTTACAGACAGGCGGTATGTGACAAAAGGCCTACAGCAGGGAGGAAACTGTATGAAACGATTTGTCATCCGAAGAATTTTGAGCGGAATCTTAACAATTTTTATTGTTATTACACTGAACTATGTCATTATGAAAGCGGCACCTGGTGACCCAATCCGGACGTTGATGGGACAGGATAACAGCGACCCCATCTATCGTGCGGCCTTAGAGGAGAAATGGGGCCTGAACGATCCCTTCTATGTTCAATATGGCCGCTATATTGCTAACGCTCTGCGGGGGGACCTAGGTACGTCAATTATCTACAACGACTCGGTCAATGAGATGATCGGCGGAGCAGTGGGCCCCACCATCCTTCTGGGTCTAACCGCGGCAGTGCTGGCATTGCTGATTGGCACGGCACTGGGTATCTTCTGTGCTCAGCGGGAGGGTGGCATAGTGGACGGCATCTTTTCGATGATCTCCTACACGCTGGATGCCATGCCCTCGTTCTGGCTGGGGCTGATGTTGATGATTGCCTTGGCCACCCAGCTGGGTCTGTTTCCTACCAGCGGCATGGTCAACGTGCGGGCGGATTACACGGGATTGGCCCACTGGCTGGATGTGCTTTATCACATGGCGCTGCCCTGCTTGACGATGACGCTGATCTCCATTCCGGCCTACTTCCGGATTGCAAAGTCCTCGGTAGTACAGGTGTCCAACGAAGAGTTTATTACCACCCTGCGAGCCACTGGAATGCCGGAGAAGAAGATCTTTACCAAGTATGTGTTCCGCAATGCGATCCTTCCTACCATCACTACCTTCGGCATTACCATGGCTTTCCTACTCACCGGTGTGACTCTAATTGAAATCGTCTTTGCCTGGCCCGGGATGGGGCAGCTGACCATGACGGCTATTAACCAGCGGGACTACCCCACGCTGATGGGGGTCTATCTAGTGGCAGCCGTGGGTGTCTGCGTAGTCATGATCATCGTTGACATTGTTTACGCCCTGTTCGATCCGAGAATTCGCTACGACTAAGGAGGAATTGTGATGCAAAAGACCAAGAGGCATCCCGGTCAGAAACGGTTTCTGGAGGCGTTTTGCTATGACTGGCAGTTCCGGGCGGGGGTAATCGGAGTGGCATTACTGCTGTTTCTGGTGGTGGCGGCCCCGCTTCTCACCGCTCAAGATCCCTATGAATACACCAACGACAGCTTGGCAGCCCCCGGCCAGCTGGGCCACCTCCTAGGGACGAACCACATGGGGCAGGACGTGTACAGCATGATCCTCTATGGTGTGCGCACCTCGCTACAGGTAGCCTTAATTTCCTCCCTGATTTCCGGTGTGCTGGGGGTGCTGATCGGCGGCACCGCCGGGTACCTGGGAGGCAAGGTGGATCTGGTAATCTCAGAGGCCATTAATGCCTTCCTGATGGTCCCAACCTTCTTCCTAATCATGCTGATTGTGGCCCTGTTCGGCAACAGCATTACCAACGTGATGCTTGTCATTGGAATTACCAGCTGGCCCAGCAACGCGAAACTGATGCGCGCCCAGGCCCTCTCCCTGAGGGATCGCACCTTTGTCAAAAGCGCCATCGCCATGGGAGAGACCCGCTGGCAGATTTTGCTCAAGTACATCCTGCCCAACGGAATTTTCCCTGTGGTGGCCAACACCACCCGGGGCATGGCAGTAGCCATCCTGACCGAGGCCTCCCTGTCTTTCCTGGGCCTGGGTGATCCCAACATTATCTCTTGGGGCCAGATGATCTACGATGGAAAAAACTACATCACAACCGGCTGGTGGGTGTCCCTATTTGCCGGCATTGCCATTATCCTCACGGTTATTCTCTTCTACCTACTGGGTGATGGCCTCAACCACGTACTCAATCCCAAGTACTCCTATGAGAGGGGGGAGAAGTGATGGGAACGGTTTTACAGGTCCAGAACTTAAACGTGACCTATCAGAACCGGGAGCGAAAGGTCCGGGCGGTGCGCGATGCATCCCTGACGATTCAGGAAGGGGAATCTCTAGGCATCGTAGGTGAGTCCGGCTCCGGCAAGTCTACGCTGGCCATGGCGATTTTGAAGTTGCTCCCACCCGTAACCGCTAGGGTGACCGGACAGTGCGTCTTCCTGGGGCAGGATCTGCTCTCCGTTGACGAGGAGGCCCTGCGAGCGCTGCGGTGGAAGGAGCTGGCGGTGGTCTTTCAGAAGGCGATGAACGCCCTGAGCCCAGTGCACCGGATTCAGACCCAGATTGAGGATATTTACCGGATCCATGAGCCCAAGGCGACCCGGGCGGAAATTTGTGACCGGGCTATGGAGCTCTTCCAGATGGTGGGGCTTCCCCAGCGGGTGTACCGCCTCTATCCCCACGAGATGTCCGGCGGTATGCTGCAACGGGTGTCCATTGCTATCAGCCTGCTTCACAACCCAAAGCTTCTGATCTTTGACGAGGCCACCACAGCCCTAGACGTAGTGACCCAGGGACAGATTCTCCAGGAGGTGGTGCAGCTGGAGCAGACGCTACACACTACCCGGATCATGATAACCCACGATATGTCGGTAGTCTCCGCCTCCTGCACACGGGCGGCGGTGATGTACGCCGGGGAGATTTTGGAAAGCGGAGCCACACGTGACGTGCTCAAAACGCCTATGCACCCCTATACGCAGGGTTTGTTGCAATCGTTCCCTACTCTCACCGGCGAGCGCCGGGAGCTGAAGTCTATTCCTGGCTCCCTACCCGATCTGGCCGCGGAGGATCCTGGATGTGTGTTTGCGCCCCGCTGCCCCTATGCCACGGAGCGGTGCCGGAACCAGCGACCCCCGCAGGTGGTCTGTCTCTCAGGGCAGATAGTACGGTGCTGGCGCTATGGAGGTGAAGATTATGACTGATACGGCTCCCTTTATTGAAATTAAAAATCTGACCAAGTGGTACCCCCACAGGGGCGGCAAGCTTCGGACCGCCGGCGGGGAAAAGCTGTGGGTGAAAGCGGTGGACGGGGTGAACCTGAATATCGAACGTGGAGAGATCCTGGGCATCATTGGGGAGTCTGGCTGCGGAAAATCTACCCTAGGAAAGCTATTCACCCGGCTTGAGGAGCCCACCACCGGAGATGTGCGGGTCGGTGGGCTGTCCACCCGGGAGATGATTCGAAAGGATCCCAAGCGCTTCCGCCGACAGGTTCAGATCATCTTTCAGAACCCCTTTGATACTTTCACTCCCCGAGACACCATCGGGAAAATTCTCATGCGTCCCCTAAAAAACCACCACATTGGAGAGAATGACGCCCAGAGGTGGGAACTATGCCTGAAGCGGCTGGAGGACGGAGGTCTGCATCCGGCGGAGGACATTATGACCCGGTATCCCCACGAGCTCTCCGGCGGGCAGCTTCAGCGCATCTCCATTATTCGCTCCATGTTGCTGGATCCCAGCTTTATCATCGCGGACGAGCCGGTATCCATGCTGGACGTGTCCGTGCGGGCCGATATCATTCGGATGCTTCAGTGTCTCAGCCAGGAGCACAACGCTGCGGTGGCCTTCATCAGCCACGACATTGCCCTTACCCGATATATCTCGGATAAGATCGCGGTGATGTACCTGGGCCGGATCGTGGAGTATGGCCGGGCTGACGATGTGATTGGAAACCCACGCCACCCCTACACCCAGGCGCTGATCTCCAACTGCGCGTCCATCGACCCGGACGAGTATACCCACCCCATCGAAATCCACGGGGAGCCGCCTACACCGATCAATCCCGGCCCCGGCTGTTATTTTGCTCCCCGGTGCCATATGGCCTGTGAGGCATGCACCCACACCTATCCAGATCAGGTCCAATATCCCAACGGACATTTTGCCGCCTGCAACCATATGGCAAACATGTCAATATAACCGTTATTCTATGGAGGTGACCAACTACTAAGAAGTTAAGTCTTTCGCGAAGAAATTTTTAAGGGAAGAAAAAGGGCACAGAAAACCAAACTCTCTGGCGTAGGACTTGAAAAAGAATGGCTGCATTTTAACGGATCATGGTTGGATCGTAACGGATGTTCTTGGTCTGCATTGTGTAAATAACCCAGAGAAGTTTTTTTGCAACATGGGTCAGGGCTACGCGGTAAGGCTTGCCTTCTGCTCTTTTCTTGGCGTAATACTCTGCAAAAACCGGCTCATTGGTAATAAGGGGCAAACAGCAGTTCATTAGGGCATAGCGGAGCTGGGACGAGCCATGCTTGACCATGTGGCCGGTAAACTCGGACTGGCCAGATTGGAAATAGCCCGGCTCCAGGCCGGCAAAGGAGAGCATCTTTGAGGGACTCTGAAATTTGCTGAAGTCCCCGAACTCAGAGATGATCACAGCAACAGAGAACTCTCCGATACCAAGAAGAGACAGGCAGGGCGGATCGATCCCCCGAACGCACTCTTTGATTTGAGAATCCAATTCATCCACCTTAGAGTCCAACTGGGAGTAAAGTTCCAGGAGGATATTCATCTGGTCAAGGAGATAATCGTTTGGTACCCCGACCGTGTTTTTTGCCAAGGCTTTGAGTTGAACAAAATGACGCATGGTAAACCTTCCGCGAGAAAGCTTGCGCAGGGATTCATAAGAGCGTGCGTTCATGTTGGCGATCCTCTCCGGCGTTTGGTAATGCACAAGGATGTACAGAGCTGTGGCAGAGAATCTGCCTTTGAAAAAGGGCTTGAACTCAGGGAACAGCTTATCCAGCACGTTAGTAAGATCCACCAGTTGTCGGCTGCGCTGGCGAACCAGGCTATCCCGGAACCTTGTGAGTGACTTCAGCTTGTCCAAGTGGTAGAATGATGGCGGATAGGGCTTGTACTCTACCGTCATCACATAATGGGCGATGCTGCGTGCGTCAATGGAGTCGGTTTTCGTATTTCTGAGTGATTTTCTGCGAACAAATCTGGAAACCAGAAGCGGATTAAACTCCATGAAGGTGAGGCCGTTGGATTCGAGGAACAGCTTCAGATTTTGCCCATAGTGACCGGTAGACTCAAGTCCTATTTTCTTTTCTCTTTCCAGACCATCCAGCACTTCCTTGAGATGTGAAAAACCCTCCCGGTCATTAGAAAAGGATCATGAGGGTGCGATGCTATTACCGAGTTCATCAAGAATGGCGCAGTCGTGTTTGAACTTAGAGATGTCAATTCCTACAAAGTACATGTATTTCCTCCTTTATTTAGATTAGCACCGCTGTCTCCATATGCGGCTTGTTCATGTATTCACGCAAATGAAAACGTCAAGCGTTAACCAACTAATCACCAATGCAGACAAGTCACTGCGGTCTGAGTCACCTCTAAACAGTCTTGCTGTAATAATATAGGCACAGATCCACAGTACTTGTCTGATTATACCGCAGGTAGCTACTCCTGCTGTACAACCATTTTTGAGGAAAGGAGAAATAATAAAAACCCCCCTTTCGAGACGGTTTTTATTATACGTGTATTTATGAAAAAAGTAATTGCGATGTCCCTCTCACTTGTTCTGCTTCTCTCTGCCACCACTGGCTGCGGCCAGAGCAGCGACAGCAGCAGCGGCGGAAGTACTGTCAGTCAGGCCGTGGTTGCTCAGATCTACGGCGACGTAACGAGTTTCTGCCCCAACATCAATTCCGATGACAACTATCAATTCGCGGCGGAGAATATCTTCAACCGTCTGACTAAGCTGGATAACGACTTGAACGTGCTTCCGGATCTGGCTACAGACTGGGCCTACTCCGAGGACGGCCTGGATCTGACCTTCCACCTGCAGGAGGGGGCCATCTGGCACGACGGCGAGCCCGTCACCGCCGAAGACGTGGCCTATACCTTTCAGTATATCAAAGAGCACGAGACCTGTCCCTTTAACTCCTACATGAGCAGCGTGGACAACGTAGAGGCCGTGGATGACACCACTGTGGTATTCCATCTGAACACACCGGACGCATCTCTGGTGGCTATGCTGGGCTGGAACAACACATTTGTTCTGCCAAAGCACATCTACGACAATGGCCAGGACTGGAGTGAGAACGACGCTACCCTCAACCACCCCATTGGCTCCGGCCCCTTCAAGTTTGTGGAGTACACCCGGGGCAGTTCCCTAGTTCTGGAGGCCAACGACGACTACTTCGGCGGTCGTCCCCAGCTGGACCGGCTAGTATACTCCATCATCCCCGATGACACCACGGCCATGCAGGCTCTGATCAACGGGGAGCTGGACTGGACGCAGAACACTCCTACCAATATGCTCAGTGACGTGGAAAATAACGAGAACATCCGCCTGTCCCTGCGAACTCTGCCCTCTCCCACCCGTATGGTCTTTAACCTGGAAAATGAGCTGGTGAGCGACCAGGCGGTGCGCACGGCCATCGCCATGTGCATTGACCGGGAGGACATCAGTGAAAAGACTACCAATGGCGTGATGCCGGTGGAGTACAGCGCCTATCCCTCCGACACCTGGGCAGCCAACACCACGGATCTCTACCCTGAATGTGATCTGGAGGCCGCCGAGCAGGTCCTGATTGATGCAGGTTATGAGAAGGACGCGGACGGCTACTACATCCGCGGTCTGACCATTGACGTGTTTGAGCAGACTCCCTACCCGGACGCGGCCCGGCTGATCGCCGCAAACTGTGAGAAAATCGGTATCGAGATGACGGTTCAGGTGTATGAGTATAACGCGTGGGCTCAGAAGGTAGAGGGCTTTGACTTCTGCGTAGAGCTGCAGGGCGGCTTTATGGGCCCGGATCCCAACACTCTGTACTCCCGCCTGGTGCCCGGTGCCTGGGGCAATGTTGGCAGTTACTCCAATGACCGGGTAACCGAGCTGCTGACTCTGGGCAACCAGGAAACCGACCAAGCCGTCCGGAAGAAAATTTACGACGAGATCCAGAAGATCGTTGTGGAAGAACTCCCCTATATTAACATTCTGGAGTATGGCGTATATGAGGGCAGCAACGCAGCGATAAAGGACCTGCCTATCGATGGCGTCGGAAAGTGGGGCTACAACGAGTGGAGTCACGCTTATTTCGAGCAGTAAGCACAGCGGCCACATCAGGAGGTGTCATACGTGAACGCTAAGTACTATGAGATGGCGGTCCAGCTCCGCCATGAGCTCCACGCCCACCCGGAGCTGTCCAATCAGGAGCGCTGGACCAAGGGACACCTGATGGAATTTTTGCGCCAGAACACTCACTGCCTAGAACTAGTGGACCAGGGCAGCTGGTTTTATGCCGCCTATCGAAGCGGTACCCCGGGACCGGGAATTGCCTTCCGGGCCGATTTTGATGCGGTACCCGTGGAGGATCGGTGCGATGTACCTTATGCCTCCCAGGTGCCGGGGGTGGGCCACAAATGCGGACACGACGGGCACAGTGCGGCTTTGGCCGCACTGGCTTTAGAGGTGGACGAGACCGGGGCGGACCGGGACGTGTTTTTCCTGTTTCAACACGCAGAGGAGACCGGCGACGGTGCCAAAGAGTGCACAACTCTTTTCCAGAGGGAGAATGTGGGAGAAATCTTCGGCTTTCATAACCGACCGGGTGTTCCTTTTGGGACTGTGCGGGTGCTGGATGGGACAATCTACTGTGCCTCGAAGGGCATGATTCTCTCCTTCCAGGGCGCACCCTCTCATGCCAGCGTACCGGAGGAGGGCCGCAACCCAGCCTTTGCAATTGCCAGGATTATCACGCAGCTCCCCATCCTCACTAACCCAGCCCAGTATCGGGGCCTGGTACTGGCCACGATCATTCAGGTGGATGTGGGGGAGCGGGCCTTCGGTGTCCAGGCCAGCCGCGGCGAGTTGTTGCTGACTATCCGTGGGCAATATGAGAAGGAGCTATCCCAGCTTCAGGAGAAGTTGGAGGCCCTGGCCCAAGAGCAGGCGGATCAGGATGGTCTGCAGCTGTCTATTAGTTACTGCGATGTCTTTCCGGCCACGGTCAGTGGTCGGGATAGCAACGACAAAATTAGGAGGGTTTGCCGTGAGCTGAATATCCCCCTTCAAGAGATGGACAAGCCAATCCGCAGTTCGGAGGACTTTGGGTATTACACCCAGAAAATTCCGGGAGCTTTTTTTGAAATTGGATCCGGCGAACATGCCAGCGGACTTCACACCGTAGGCCTGGATTTCCCGGATGCCATCATCCCCGTAGCTGTCGCAGTATTTCAACGGCTGATTGAAACGGCGTAGCGGACGATCTGCACGGCCCCTTCCGCGGCCCGCCGGGTGGAGATGGACCGGCAGCGGTTTCTGCCCTATCAGAGAAAGGAGTGAGTTACTTGGGAACTGACCCAAACCAAGAGTGGAAAGACCGCCTTTTTCGCACCCGTAAAAACGCATGGGATACAATTCCGTCGGAGGAAATACAGGCGGCAATGGCCTATTGCGAAGGGTACAAGCATTTTTTAAACGTCGGAAAAACGGAACGATTGTGTGTACAGCAGGCGATAGCCATGGCACAAGCGGCAGACTATGAGCCCTATCAGTGGGGAAAAGCCTATCCTACTGGGTCAAAGGTGTATCTGTGCAACCGGGGAAAATCGGTCCTGCTAGCCCGAATGGGAGAAAGACCGCTGGCAGACGGCGCTCAGATTGCTCTTGCTCACATCGATTCTCCACGCCTGGATTTAAAGCCAAATCCACTCTATGAGGATGCGGAGCTGGCCTATTTTAAGACCCACTACTACGGTGGGATTCGAAAGTATCAATGGCCCACCGTCCCTCTGGAACTCCACGGAATCGTGATCCGGCGGGATGGGACATCAGTGTCGGTTCAGATAGGGACGGACCCCTGGGAACCAAAACTGGTGATTACCGATCTGTTGCCCCATTTAAGCGAGGAGCAGAATAAGAAACCTCTAGGCGAGGCGGTCGCCGCAGAAACCCTGAATCTACTTGTGGGTAGCCTCCCCGCTGGCGAAGTGGGGGGCAGCGAACGGGTGAAGCTGGCGGTGATGCAGATTTTGAACCAGAAATATGGGATTACCGAGGAGGATTTTGCCTCCGCAGAATTGGAGGCCGTACCCTCTGTTCGGGCCTGCGACATCGGTTTGGACCGGTCCATGATTGGCGCCTACGGTCAGGACGACCGGGTGTGCGCCTATGCAGCTCTGCAGGCTCTTCTGGATCTAACGGAAACGCCAAAGAAGACAGCGGTCTGTATCCTGGCGGATAAGGAGGAGATTGGCTCTATGGGCGTGACAGGAATGCAGTCAAGCGCTCTGGACGCTTTTTTTAGGGATCTGTGCCAACAGGAGGGGATCGGGCTGGAGCGTTGCTATGCCCATTCCTTCTGCCTCAGCGCCGATGTGACGGCGGCCTTTGACCCCAATTTCCCGGAGGTATATGAGGCTCACAATTCCGCGTATCTCAACTATGGGATCGGAATTGCGAAAGGCAGCGGGGGCCGCGGAAAGGGCGGCGGCTCCGATGCGGATGCTGAGACGGTCGGGTATGTACGCCGCCTGTTCGACCAAGCTGGGGTCCAGTGGCAGATCACCGAACTGGGAAAGGTGGACGCTGGCGGCGGCGGAACTCTGGCCCTGTATATGGCCAACCGGAATATCACCACCCTTGACGCTGGCGTACCAGTGCTCAGCATGCATGCGCCCTTTGAAATTGTATCGAAATTGGACTGCTATGAGACCTATAAGGGGATAAAAGCGGTCTATCAGGCCGGAGCGGCCATGGAAGGAGCATAGAGAATGGTAATCGATAAGAATGAAAAAGAAAAGTATGCTTTGGAGTTGTTTGAGAAGAAGGAGCGGCAGAAGGCGTTGCAGGTTCAGGACGAATTTATCGTGGACCTTCACCGGGCGATTGAGGAGGGCTTTGACCACTGCACATGCAAGGTGACAACCTGCGCCTACCACGGAAAGTGTATGGAGTGTGTCGCGATGCACCGGGCCCACGAAGATCACCTCCCCTGGTGTTTCCATGACATGGTAAATGATCGCATTCAGGCTTTGTCAGGGCTAACCGAGTACACTTTCCGTCCTCGCAGGCAGGAAAAGTCAAAATAAAGAAGTGAGACGGCGTGGCCTTGGCCACGCCGTCGTTGCTGTCAGGTCAACTCATTGCTCTGGCCGCCGTTTGTTCCATGTGCAAGGCATGGTCCCACACTGGGAGAAGTGTCTCACGGCCGTACTGCTCTATAAGCTTCACAATAGCGGAACCCACGATTATCCAGTTGGTCGTCTTTGCCATGGAAGCGAATTCTTTATGAAGAAGTGGTAAAATAAAATCCTTATGTTACTTCTTCTTTCTTATAGAGTTTCTTCATTCTTATCCACAGACAGCTTCTGTCTTCACTCCAGCAAAGGAAACCGTGGGCAGGATAGGGACAACCCTTACACTGATCTGAGTGCCAACAAACAGGGGGTGAAATGGGTTCCCGTGCATATTGCAGCTCGGGCGGATTGTAGGTATACAACCAATGCAGAACTTTACGCAGGGTAAAATAAAAAGTAGCGCTCTTTTTCACGGCGTCATCATCACATGGAATATTCAAATGTATGTTCCTCCTGTGGTAATGTTTGTGTTAAATTTAGATGCCACGGTGATCTGCTTCCCCTGGTCCAGCAGAGGAATGAAACCATCTCTTTCTCAACGCGAGAGCTAATTCTGAAAAAGGTTGATCTCGTTTCATTTCTGATAACCTTCTCTTATGTGTGAGTGCGCTTTTCAAATTGTTGAGAAACAAAAAGGCCTTGATCTGATGGTTCTATAAAACCAACAAATCAGGGCCTAGGTTTTGTATATTTTTTGTATTTCTTTCTTCCCGGATCACCCGAAAAGGGGCACCAGTTAGAACAAAACTGGATATCTCTGGAGAGAAACTGCTGAACCTGGGTTCGAATCTCCTAGCAGTTATTTTCTCAAAAAATATCTATGGAATAAACAGCAAGTTTTGAGCAATAAGAAAAGCCGCTACCCCTTGATACTCTAGGGAGTTGGCCTAAAATACCTAGATTGTAGCGGCTTGATGGTGCGGGCATGGGGACTCGAACCCCAACGCCGTAAAGCACGAGAACCTAAAGGTGATGTCACCTCAGTGGCAAACAACGATTCTATCAACCGACATGGTTCCGTCAGTCTGCAACAATGGGCAGACGGTGTCCCAGTCGGGAAAGGAGTTCATTAGTGATCGTGCCGCACTGCCCAGCCATATCTTCTGCCCGGATCACTTGCCCGCCATCTGTTCCGATGATCGTTGCCACATCGCCGGGCTTCACGCAAGGCACATCGGTCACATCCACCATCAGCTGATCCATGCACATTCGCCCCACCATAGGACAGCGCGTTCCGTGAAGCAGTACCTCTCCCCCTTGCTGGGACAGGCTGCGAGGCAGGCCGTCGGCATAGCCGATGGTAACCACTGCCAACCTCCGCATTTGATCCGCCCGAAAGGCCAATCCGTATCCTGCTCCCTCGCCGGGCAGGAGGGTGCGCACCGAAGCTACCCGAGCGCGCAGGGAAAGCACTGGGTGCAGATCCAGCTTTCGTTCTGTGGGGGCGTCATTGCTGAAGATACCGTAAAGAGCGATTCCTACCCGTGCCCAGGAACATGGCTGAGGCGGCAAATTCCAGATGCCGTAGCTTGCCTGGATGTGGATTTCTCCCGGGTTCATGCCATGGGTCTTGAGCCATCGAACTGTTGCGTAAAATCGTTCTAATTGCGTGCAGGTAAAGGACATATCCTCCGCTTCCAGGCTGTCCGACACACACAAATGGGAAAATACCCCCTCGATATTCAGATTTGGCAATTCATATAAATGTTGCAAAGCCTTATGGTCCTCCGCCGGAATCCCCAGGCGATGCATACCGGTATCCAAAGCCAAGTGGACTGAGAGCGGCACACCTTGGGCGGCCAGCGCTCGGCCGTGATCCTCATCTGCTACCGTCTGGACGAGCTTCCACCGGCAAATCTGGAATGCCATACCCGGCGGCGTGTAGCCCAGAATCAGGATTTTTCCCTGGATACCCGACCTCCGCAGAGCGATTCCTTCCTCCAGGCAGGCCACTGCAAAGGCCTTCACTCCCTCTGCTTCCAACCGCCGGGCCACAGGGATTGACCCATGTCCATATGCATCAGCCTTTACCACAGCCATCAGGTAGCAGCTGGAATCCAAGGCTGCCTGGAGGGTTCGGGCGTTATAGGCCAAAGCGTTCAGATCCACTTCCCGCCAGGCCCGACTTATTTCCTCACGCATATCCCGCTCCCCCTTCCAAAATCCGGGGCGGCTGGGCCACTACGGTGCATCCCGCCGGAACATCCTGACACACCACCGCTCCTGCGCCGATCTTTACTCCGTCGCCGATGCGGATATCCCCCACCAGCACTGCACCCGCTCCGATGAGACACCCATTTCCCACAACAGGGGCCCGACGCTTTACCTCCCCGATGGTGACATTCTGATAGATCCGACATCCCGCGCCTATGGTGGCGAAACGGGAAATATAGACTCCGTGGAGTCCGTGTGGCAGCAGCGGTTCTCCCAAGATCACAGCGCCGGGCCCCACATAGCCTCCGTGCCGTCGGGCGCTGCGGTTGAAGAAAAAAGTTAAAATATCCCGGATCATCTTCCGCTTTGCCCGGTTCCGCAGGCGGTAAAGGCACCAGAAGCCCGTCATTCGGTCTCCTTTGGACCAATCAGTAAAAAATTCCCGCAAAGACACGACCTCTCACCTCCAGGTGGTAACCACAAAGCCGCCGCAGTTGTCCTCCGACACCTGACAGTAGCTTCCGGGTTCTGAGAGCAGATCCTCACGGACTGCCTCGTTACAATACCAGATATGGAACATGTGGGAGGCTGCGCAGACAGTCAGAGGCCGCTGGGAAAAGTCTCGGCGCAGTATCTCCATGTATTCCTCCAGAACGATCCCCTGTTCAGCCATGAACCTCGCATGGGGCACGCCCACATAGCGGAAATGCCATGGCTCGTAGGCAATACCGGTGACCGCCTCTTTCCCGGCGGGATAACGCAGAATGAAGCCATAATCCGCCGCCTGCTTCCGGAAGGCACCGCACACACCGCTATAGGGGAAATTGGGGCGGATAAAGTCGATCTCCTCCGATGCCAAGCCCAGATCAATGGCCAGACCGGTCTGATGTTCGCTGCACCCGGGGAGGGCCACATACTGCCGAGTAAACGCCTCTCCTTCCTTGACCAGAGTATCATCCCAGATGGCCTGCTGCTCCTCTTGGCTGCGCCAACCGGAAACAGGGACGATGGCTTTTTCTCCTCCCACGGCCCGGATACAGGCGTTGAGGAACCCCGCCGCCCGCCGCTCCAGCTGAACCTCCGGCCAACGAGGATCCACGCAGACCAAGTCCGGCGAGGCGGAGGTTGCCATGGAGTGGGCAGCGTTTACCAGCAACAGAGCGCCGGTGGTCCGTGTAAGAGTTCTCATACGCCCACCTCCGCCTCGATGATGCGGGTGATGAGGGTGGTGAAATCCAGCCCCGCCGCTTTCATCATGTTGGGATAGCGGCTGTGGGCGGTGAAGCCGGGAATCGTATTCACCTCATTGAATACGATCTCCCCTGCCGGTGTAAGAAACAGGTCCACCCGTGCAAAGTCCTTGCAGTCCAGTGCACGGTAGATGGCCTTGGCCGCCGCCTGGATCTCCGCCGCCTTTAGGGGGTGAATGCGAGCGGGGCAGTGGATGGCGGAGGTTTTCAGGGTGTACTTTTCTTCAAAGTCGAAGAAGCCCTGGGAGAGTTCGATCTCATCCACCGCGCCCACAGTGAGCTCATCGGTACCCAGTACGGCACAGCCTACCTCGAAACCTGGGATAGCCTCCTCCAGCAGCAGTTCCCGGTCGTTGGCAAAAGCGGCGGCTACCGCCCCGGGCAGCCCCTCCGGGCCGGTGACCCGGGTGATACCAAAAGAGGACCCAGCCCGGACGGGTTTCACGAAAAGGGGATAGCCCAGTTTCGCTGCTGCCGCTTTGATTTCATCCATCCCCGCACTTCGGCGGAAGACTACACTTCGGGGCACCTTCACTCCGGCTAGGGCGGCCAGTTTGTGGGCCCGGTCCTTGTCCATACACAAGGCGGAGGACAGCGCGCCGCAGCCGATAACCGGGATTCCTGCCAACTCCAGCAGGCCCTGGAGGGTGCCGTCCTCCCCGTTCTTGCCGTGGAGCACCGGAAAGGCTGCGTCAAAAGACAGTTGGGTGCCACTGCCGTCCAACAGGAGCAGGTGGGACACTCCCCGGCTGAGGACCAGGGTACAAGGAACACATTCAGTTCCCTGCCAGCGATCAGCGGGGATGGCATCGGGTGCGCCAGTGTAATAGAGCCAGCCGCCGCTCTGAGTGATGCCCACCAGCAGGGGCTCAAATCTACTCCGATCCAGGTGGGTCAGTACCGCATGGGCTGACTGGAGAGACACACCGTATTCGGTGGAGCAACCGCCAAAGAAAATCAAAATACGGTTCATACACAAAAACCTCCTATCAAAAAGCGCCTTGTTTCGCTACCAAAATGGTAACAAAACAAGGCGCCGCGTGTATGAACACTCTCTTTTAAAATTACTGCAATTTTTTGTAGAAATTCTTACAATTTTCTTACCGAGGCAAAGTAACCGTGAAGAGCACCTCTTCTCCCCCACTCCGAGCGGTAATGGTGCCACCGTGAGCCTCCACGATCTCTTTGGCGATAGCCAAACCCAGTCCGGCGTTTCCGGTGCGGGTGCCCCGGGAGGTATCCAGACGGAAAAACTGCTCAAACATCCGGGCAAGCTTTTCCGGGGGAATAGTAGGGCCGGCGTTGCAGAAGGTCATCACGATTTTTGTCTCTTCTGCCCGGGCTGCCACTCGAAGAACTGAATCGGAGTAGGCATAGTGGCAGGCGTTGTTGAGCAGATTATCGAAAACCCGGGCTATTTTGTCCGAATCACAGACCGCCCGCAGCTCCCCAGGCAGGTCCAGCTGGCAGGTCATCCCCCTCTGGGCCAGGACCGGTCCAAACTCGCTGCACATCTGCTCCAGCATCCGCTTCAGATCGGTGTCTCCCTTCTCCAGTTCCAAATGGGTAAGGCTGAAGCGGGTAATATCAAAGAATTCATTGATGAGGTCCTCCAACCGCTCAGCCTTCTCCAAAGCCACACCGGTATAGCGCGCCCGCATGGCCGGGGAGAGCTCTGGCTCGTCCCGCAGAAGGGTGAGGTAGCCGATGACGCTGGTAAGGGGCGTTTTTAGGTCGTGGGCCAGGTAGACCACCAGGTCGCTTTTCCGCTGCTCGGCATCTATGGCCGCCTGAGCGGCCCGCAGAGCCTGTTCCCGGGCCAGATTCAGCTGGTCCTCGGCATTTTTTAGTCCTTGCGGCAGACGAATCGGAGCATCTGTAGGATGGGCCAGTTCCTCCGCCCCGGAGAGCAGCCACTCCAAATCCCGGGCAGAGCGTGCAATAAAATAATAGCTGATGACCACCCAACCCGCCAATACCACCACGATGCAGACGAACACGATATAATCCCGCACCCAGTCAAGAAATTGATAGAGGGGATTGTTCTCATACCAGGTAAATCGGGAGCACACCAAGAAGCCCAGCAAAGCCAGGGCGATCACCGCCGTCACCCAGGCAGCCAGAGCCAGCAGGTAAAGCGCCCAGGTACGCAGGCCAGCCCGTTTTCCCCGCTCTTCCCGCTCTTTTTGAATCCGCTGTTTACTCAATGGTATATCCCACCCCCCAAACCGTCTTGATAAATTTCGGCTTGCGGCTGTTCTCGTGCATCTTTTCCCGCAAGCGGGCGATGTGGCTCATAACAGTATTGTTGCTGTCCATAAACTTTTCGCCCCAAGCTGCCTCAAAAAGCTCCTCGCTTGACACCACCTGGCCCTGCCGGCTGCACAGGTACCAAAGGATAGAAAATTCCAAAGGTGTAAGGGAAAGCTCTTCCTCAAAAAGAAAGCACTTATGATTGGCTTTGGAAATCTGCAGTCCCCGAATGTCGTACTCCTGGGGGACCTCCTCTCCACAGCCACTGCTTGGGTTGTAGCGGGTGTAGCGCCGCAGCTGGGTCTTGACCCGCGCTACCAACTCCAAAGGATTGAAGGGCTTTGTAATATAGTCGTCTGCCCCCAGGGTGAGGCCGGTGATTTTGTCCATATCCTCCACCTTCGCGGTGAGCATCAAGATAGGAAAGAGATGACTCTCTCGGATCTTCTGGCAGAGCGTAAATCCGTCCATATCCGGAAGCATCACATCTAGAATGGCCAGATCCAGCCGCTTCTGCTCCACACATTCCAGCGCCTGTGTGGCAGTATAAAATTTGTGGACTGTGTATCCTTCATTTTTCAAATAGACATCTACCAAGTCGGCAATGGCTGCCTCATCGTCCACAATCATGATCTCTGCGCTCATCTTCATGATCCCGCCCATCCATTGGTCTGACAGTTCGACCCGCAGGCCGTCCTATTGCCTCACTATACCACAAACGCCATGACAGAATCAACTTTGCAAAGGCGTGTTGTAGGTAATTTGCCCTTGTCCTACGGTCACCTTCTATTTTGGATTTCTTTGAAAAGTGTTCATCCTTTTCTTAGCACCATTTCGTTATACTTATGTACAAGGTGGTGAGTCGATGGAATACAGCGACTTTGATTTAATACGTGGCATCAAATCTGGTAACAGAAGTGCACTGGATATTTTGATACGGCGTTGGTATTCCCGTATCTACGGATATACTTTTAAAATGATTGGGCATGAACAAGATGCTTATGATATCACCCAAGATGTGTTTGTTGCTATGATGCAAAACATAGGAAGCTATCATCCTTGGAAAAAATTTAATAGCTGGATTTTCACGATTGCACACAATAAGTGTATGGACTACTTTAGATTTCACAACCGAATTCTATCGGTTGATACCATATCAAACGAGCAAAGCAATTTCTCGCCAAGCCTTGACGACATAGTTCTTGATGCTATTTCTATCCAAAAAGCTTTGGAGAAACTTTCTACCATACAGCGCGAAATAATTTTTCTTGATATTATTTGGAAAAATAGGGCCATAAAATAGAGCTTAAAATTGACTTACTACGAATGCAGACATCCGTCTCGGTACGATTAGACTGAAATGGATATCCACATTGATTGACCAGCCAAAACATTTCTCAGACGTACTGTAAACCAAGTTCTCTCTAAAATCCGGTCTGAAAAGGCGCATTCGTTAACTACATCCTAGCCAAAGTTGCTGAATAAAAATAACAAAAAAAGACAAGCGTTCTTACAGCGCTTCAAATGCTATAAGAACACTCGTCATGGTGCGCCTGAAGGGACTCGAACCCACACGCATCGCTGCACGAGAACCTAAATCTCGCATGTCTACCAATTCCATCACAGGCGCATATTCAGTTTAAAGATCGCGGGCACCAGAAATGGAACGGCAATTCTCCACTGAGGTGACAGCACCGAAATCCTGCGCATCTGCCAAGTCCGCCATACCCGCATATCAACTTTTCCTTTGGATGATATTCTACAGCTGCTGAACCCTATACTCAGCACATATAATCATACCCAACTGCAGAAAAAAAGTCAATGAAAACAGATACTTAAAATTCAGTTAGCTATTGACAACCATGGTTAGCGGTGGTAAACTTACCCTGTTAATTGGTTAGACATTGCAAACTATAAAATATCTATACTGAGAAAGGAGTGATTCCTATTATGCCCCTCTCCCTCTCGCAAACTGGCTGCGTGGCAAATATTAAGGCCATTCGCGGCAAGGATGAGACCCGTCGATTTCTGGAGAATCTGGGTTTTACCGTTGGGCAGCCCGTTACAGTAATCGCTCAGCTCAATGGAAATCTGATCGTTAATGTAAAGGATAGCCGGGTGGCTATCAGTCAGAGCATGGCAAACCGCATTATGGTATGACGTGCTTTGGATGTGGTTGGAAAGGAGAATACAGCGATGAGTAAGACACTCAAGCAGGTCAAGTGCGGTGAAACCGTCACCGTACAAAAGCTGCAGGGAGAAGGCCCCGTCAAGCGCCGGATCATGGACATGGGAATCACCAAAGGTACCAGCATTTTTGTGCGCAAGGTGGCTCCTCTGGGCGATCCGGTCGAAGTGACCGTCCGAGGCTACGAGCTTTCTCTGCGCAAGGCGGATGCAGATATGATCCTGGTAGAGTAATTCCACCGGTTCTGTTTGACCGCTTTTATTTTTTTCTATGGATTAGCATAAGCTAATTAAAAGGAGGAAGCAATCATGTCCATTCGCATGGCACTGGTGGGCAACCCAAACTGCGGCAAAACCACCATGTTCAACGCCATGACCGGAGCCAACCAATATGTGGGCAACTGGCCTGGCGTTACAGTAGAAAAGAAGGAAGGCAAACTGAAAGGACATCCCGATGTCACTGTCACCGATCTGCCCGGCATCTACTCCCTCTCCCCTTACACCTTGGAAGAGGTGGTCAGCCGAAACTACCTGCTCAATGAACATCCTGATGTGATCATCAATCTGGTGGACGCTACCAACATTGAGCGCAACCTCTACCTCACCACTCAGGTCCTGGAGTTGGGGATCCCTGTGGTGGTCGCGCTGAACATGATGGATGTCATCAAAAAGCGTGGCGACCAGATCAACAGCATCAAGCTGTCAGAAAAGCTGGGCTGCCCGGTCATTGAGGTCTCTGCGCTGCGGGGCTCCGGACTGAAGGAGCTGTATAACAAGGCGACTGAGGTGGCCTCTCTAAAGGAGCCCTTCCGTCCGGTTCATTCGTTCCAGAAGCGGGTGGAGCAGGCACTGGAAGTGATTGAAAATAATATCTCCGGCCATGTGGATGCCAGCCAGCTGCGCTGGTACGCTATCAAACTGTTTGAGAAAGATGAAAAGGTCTTGGCTTCCCTTGAGGGACGCATGAAGCTGCCCACTGAGATTCAGGAAACTATCGCTGCCTGCGAAGAAGAATTGGACGATGACGGTGAATCCATCATCACCAATGAGCGCTATCAGTACATCACCTCCATCATTGGCAGCGTAGTAAAAAAGGCCCGCACCGGCCTGACTCCCTCCGACCGTATTGACCAGATCGTCACCAACCGTATCCTGGCCCTGCCCATTTTTGTGGTGGTCATGGCTCTGGTTTACGCTATCTCCATGGGCAGTTGGACAGTCTCCATTGGCACTCACGCCACCGACTGGGCCAACGACGGTCTGTTTGGAGACGGCTGGTTTGTCCCCTTCACCGCAGACACGGAGGCCTGGGAAGAAGCCTCTGGTGCTCACGAGGAAGCCAATACTGTGATCGAGGGATTCCTGGCCGCGGCGGAAAAGGCCGGCGTGGACACCAGTGAGTTTACTGCCGCCCGGGAAGATGGCACCTTGGACGATGCTATGATCCAGGCCTTTGCCGCTCAGACCGCTGATCTCACCACCGACGTCTACTTCTATGACGATGAGACCGGCGTCACCACCACCGAGGCCGTGGACCTCTCCCACTTTGAAGAGGCCCTTACCGTTGAGGAGCCCGATCCCACGGAGTATGGCACCTGGGTACCTGGCATCCCTGTCTTGGTCGAGAACCTCCTCAACAGCATCGGCTGCAACGAGGTCGTCTCCGGCCTGGTGCTGGACGGCATTGTGGGCGGTGTGGGCGCTGTTCTGGGCTTTGTGCCTCAGATGCTGGTGCTTTTCTTCCTGCTGGCTCTGCTGGAGGATTGCGGCTACATGGCTCGTATCGCCTTTATCATGGACCGGATCTTCCGCCGCTTCGGCCTGTCCGGCAAGAGTTTTATTCCCATGCTGGTGGCCACCGGCTGCGGCGTCCCCGGCATCATGGCCTCCCGGACCATTGAACAGGACCGCGACCGGAAGATGACCATTATGACCACCGCATTTATCCCCTGCGGCGCCAAGATGCCCATCATCGCCCTGTTTGCCGGCGCTCTGTTCGGCGGCTCCTCTTGGGTCGCTACCTCCGCCTACTTTATCGGTGTGGCAGCAGTCATTATCTCCGGCGTCATGCTGAAGAAGTTCAAAGCCTTCGCCGGCGAGCCCGCTCCCTTTGTCATGGAGCTGCCCGCTTATCATGTCCCCACCCGTGGCAATGTCCTTCGCGCCACCTGGGAGCGCGGCTGGTCCTTCATTAAGCGGGCCGGCACCGTCATCCTGCTCAGCTCCATCATTCTCTGGTTCCTTCAGGGCTTTGGCTTCACCGCTGACGGCTTTGGCATGGTAGCCGACAACAACGATTCCCTGCTGGCCTCCATCGGCAAGACAGTTGCCTTCATCTTCGCTCCCCTGGGCTTCGGCACCTGGCAGGCTACTGTGGCCACTGTCACCGGCCTCATTGCCAAGGAGGAAGTGGTGTCCACCTTCGGTGTTACGTTCCCGGGCAATCTGTCGTTAGAGATGGCTGAACACTTCACGCCTATCGCCGCCTACGCCTTCATGATCTTCAATCTGCTATGCGCCCCCTGCTTTGCCGCGATGGGCGCCATCAAGCGGGAGATGAACAACCCCAAGTGGACTCTGGCTGCTATCGGCTACATGTGTGGCTTTGCGTATGTGGTCTCTCTGATTGTTTATCAGCTGGTGGGTCTGGCCCTTGGTGAAGTGGCATTTGGCGCTGGCACCATCGCCGCCATCCTGGCTCTGGCCGCTATTATCTATCTGCTGGTGCGCAAAGGCTACCGTCCCAGTGAGCAGGAGCAGCTCTCCGCCCGCCGCTCGGTCAGCCGCGCATAAGATCAAGGAGTTTATTATGGGAACTTTCATTGTATTAGCAATCGTAATTTTGGGCGCAGACCTGGCCGGCCGCGCCATGTGGAAAGATCACAAGGCAGGCAAGCACTGCGCAGGCTGCCCCGGCAACTGCGGAAGCGGCTGTCACTGCCACGACCATCACACCGCCTAAATATTTGCCGCCCTTCCCGCTTTGGGAAGGGCGGCTTCTTTTTTCTTCTGAAAAGGATGATTGGACATGAAAACAAGCCTTACGGTTCTCTTCCCTGTACATCACCTCAATAGAGATCTTTAATAATATCCACGCACTTATCAATTCCAAGCGTCCCGCTGTTCAGGGTAACATCATAATTTTGTGCGTGTCCCCACTTCATATTGGTATAGAAGCGATGATAGGCTGCGCGGCGCTTGTCCTTGTCCTTCAAGCGCTGCTCCGGGGATTCCTCCCGCTCTCCATATTCCTTGACGATCCGCTCCGCCCGGAAGGCTAAATCTGCGTGGATAAACACCCGCAGACAGTCTGCTCTCTCTCGAAGAATATAGTCTGCGCACCGTCCTACAATGACACAGGGTCCCTTCTCCGCCAATTCAGTAATGATCTTGTACTGGATTTTCCATAAATAATCCGCATTATTGGGTCCGGAGGAGCGGTGGGAAAACGCCGAGGAGAGAAATCCGCCAGGAGCATACTCTCCCGCATCCTTGATGTAATTGGCATCAAATCCGCTCTCCGATGCCGCTTTCTCAATCAGTTCACTGTCATAACAGGGAATTCCAAGTTCTTCTGCTACTTTTTTGCCAATGGTACGTCCACCACTTCCAAACTCACGGCTGATGGTAATAATCCGGTTTTTCATACGATCGCTCCTTTCGCAGTACACAAATCAGTCTTTGCTTATTCTGCCTGTTCAATTTCTTTTAACTGCTTTCTCTCATAGATCAGCAATCCAACCGACAGCAGGAAGGCCAGACCATCGGCCACAGGCCCTGTCCAAAGCACACCTACCACACCCAGGAACTTCGGCAGCAGAACGGCAGCAGGTACAAAGAAAATAATCTGACGGGCCAGGGATAAGATGGCCGACTTGAGGGGCTTGCCCACCGCCTGCAAATATACGGCAACCACGGTCTGAAACCCTGTCAGAGGGCACAACATCAAGAAAATACGAAATGCTTTCACCGCAAACTCGTTATACAGGCCCTCCTCGGATCCAAACAGCGAAACCACAGACATGGGAGCAAACTGGAAGATCAAGAAGGCAATGATGGCAATGATTTCAGAGGCCACAAGGGCAATATCCAACGCTTTTTTTACACGAGTAAAATCTTTGGCGCCGTAGTTAAAACCAATGATAGGTTGTGCACCCACGGCGATACCAACGAGGATGGAGATGAGGATCTGATTGACCTTCATAACAATACCGGTGGCAGTCATGGGAATCTCAGAGCCGTAGATGGACAGGGCTCCATAAGAAACCAGCAGGTTGTTGGTCAGTGCCATGACGATGGTGATGGCAAACTGTGTGATAAAACTGCTGACACCCAAACTGAGCACGGTGGTGCAGGTCTTTGCTTTCATTCGGAAAGCACTGCGGTCAATGCGGAAGGTCTTGAACCGGAACAGGTAGGTGACAGCCATAACAAAGGTAGCCACCTGTCCAATCACCGTAGCAATGGCTGCCCCCCGCACTCCCATATGGAATACAAAAATAAAGACAGGGTCCAGGATGGTATTGACCACGGCACCCAGCGCCATGGACAGCATGGCATACTTGGGACTTCCGTCGGCCCGGATCATGGAGTTGACCGCGCCGGGGATCATCATGAAGGGCAGTCCGACTCCGATAATAGTACCATACTGCAAAGCATACTCCCGCAAAGTGTCTGTGGCGCCAAACAGGGTCAGTATGGGATCAATAAAGATCAGGAACACTGCGGCCAGCACAATACTGACTACCACCACCATTACGATAGCATTGCCCACTCCCCGTTTGGCACTGGCAATGTCACCCTCGCCCAGCTTTAAACTGAGATAGGCCGCACCGCCGTCGCCAATCATCAGGCATAAGGCCAGGGCCACAATCGTGATGGGAAACACGGCGTTGGTAGCTCCGTTTCCCAAGTAACCTACGCCCCATCCGATAAAAATTTGATCCACAATGTTATAAAGCGAGTTTACCAACAGAGAAATTACACAAGGAACTGCAAATTTGACGATCAAACGCCCGATAGGTTCGGTTGCAAAGGGACTTTTACTGGTTGATGATATTGTTTGTTCCATTCTCATTCTCTCCTTTATTAAGTAACTAGTTACCTATTTGCACAAAAAAGCAGGCAGTGAATCCGAGTGTTCTCCTCGGCTCACTGCCTGGGGAATTCATTTTTCTAAAAAGATCATTGAGAATCAATATTGCGCAGTATAAGATCGGTGGTTTGAAGCAAGGCCTCCTTTTCCTGCTTGGTAAAACCCTTGCAGATTTCATCTAGGACCTCTTGATCCTGCGCTAGGATCATCTTATAAATCCCTGTGGATTTCTCAGTACAGGTGATCTTCTTGTAGCGCCGGTCCTTCGCACTGGGAACGCATTGGATAAATCCTTTGCTTTCCAAGCGCTGGAGAAGCTTCGTCATCGCTGGATGGGTCACATGCTCGATTCGTTCCAAATCATTCTGATGAACTTCTGTCTCACCAGAGGCCTCCAATCGGCTGATAGACCCCAGCACTCGGAGCTGCACAGAGGTCAGCCCCATGTCGGCCGCTTTCTCATCCATCCGTTTTCGGAACGCCCGATTAATAATGGCAATCTTTAATCCAAACGGCATCATACCCGGCATTGTCTCACCCCCCGCAAATACGTAACCAATTACTTATTATAGCTTTCATAGCTTCTTTGTCAACCCCTTGATAATAACAAAAACAGAGCTCTGGATAACCCAGAGCTCTGTTCTTGTCTTATTTGATTCCCCAAAATACCGGAAATCAATACAGCTTGGCACCGGCGGGGATGTGGTCGTCCACCATCAGGCAGTGGAGCTTCTCCACGCCCTCCTCGTGGTGGATGGCAGAGATGATCATACCGCAGGAGTCAATGCCCATCATCTTGCGGGGAGGCAGGTTGGTGATAGCAATCAGGGTCTTGCCCACCAGCTCCTCGGGCTCATAGGTATCGTGGATACCGCTGAGGATCACGCGGTCGGTGCCAGTGCCGTCATCCAAAACGAACTTGAGGAGCTTCTTGCTCTTCTTGACCGCCTCGCACTCCTTTACCTTCACGGCCCGGAAATCGGACTTGGCAAAGGTATCAAAGTCCACAAAGTCGGCAAACAGGGGCTCGATCTCCACCTTGGAGAAGTCGATCTTCTCCGCAGGAGCCTGGGCAGGAGCAGGCGCAGCCTTCTCCTCCTTCTTTACGCCCTCAGGCTTCATGGTGGGGAACAGAATGACCTCACGGATGCTGTCGGAATTGGTCAGCAGCATGACGCAGCGGTCGATGCCGATGCCCAGACCACCCGTGGGAGGCAGACCGTACTCCAGAGCGGTAAGGAAGTCCTCGTCCATCATACCGGCCTCGTCGTCGCCCTTGTCCCGCAGCTCCACCTGCTTCTGGAAGCGCTGGCGCTGGTCAATGGGGTCGTTGAGCTCGGAGAAGGCGTTGCCCATCTCGCTGTGGCAGATGAACAGCTCGAAGCGCTCGGTGAGGCGGGGATCGCTGGGAGAGCGCTTGGCCAGGGGGGACACGTCCACGGGGTGCATGGTGATAAAGGTGGGCTGAATGAGCTTCTCCTCCACCTTCTGGTCAAAGCACTCGTACAGAGCGTTGCCCCAGGTCTTGTCGGCGGTCTCAGGCAGCTCTACGCCGATGGACTTGGCGGCAGCCACGGCCTCCTCGTCGGAAGTGATGGCCATAAAGTCGATGCCGCAGTACTTCTTGACCGCCTCGTGCATGGGCATACGGGGCCAGCCGGGGGTCAGGTCGATCTTCTCGCCCTGCCACTCCACCTGATAGGTGCCCAGGATCTTCTGAGCGGCGGAGGACAGCAGGTCCTCAAAGAGGTCCATCATGTCGTTAAAATCGGCATAGGCCTGATAGAGCTCGATGGTGGTGAACTCAGGATTGTGCTTGGGGTCCATGCCCTCATTGCGGAAGATACGGCCGATCTCGTACACCCGGTCCATGCCGCCCACGATGAGCCGCTTCAGGGGCAGCTCGGTGGCGATACGCATATACATGTCGATATCCAGGGTGTTGTGGTGGGTGATGAAGGGCCGGGCAGTGGCGCCGCCGGAGATGGTGTTGAGAACAGGGGTCTCCACCTCCATGAAGCCACGGGCATCCATGAAGTCACGGACGTACTTGATAAACTGGGAGCGGATGATGAAATTCCGCTTCACCTCGGGGTTGACGATCAGGTCCACATAGCGCTGGCGGTAACGCAGCTCCGTGTTGGTCAGGCCGTGGAACTTCTCAGGCAGGGGCAGCAGGGACTTGCTCAGCAGGGTCACCTTCTGCACACGGACAGACATCTCGCCACGCTGGGTGCGGAACACCTCGCCCTGCACGCCCACGATATCGCCGATGTCGTACTTCTTAAAGCGGTTATATTCCTCCTCATCCATCTCGTCCTTCCGGGCGTAGAGCTGGATGCGGCCGGACTTGTCCTGCAGATCACAGAAAGACACCTTGCCCATGCCGCGCTTGGACATGAGGCGGCCGGCAATGGACACCGGCTGACCCTCCAGGGCGTCAAAATTTTCCTTGATATTGGCGGAATCGTTGTCCACCGCATAGCGGGTAATCTGGAAGGGATCGTTGCCGCTCTCCTGCAGGTCCTTCAGCTTGTCCCGGCGGATCTGAAGCAGCTGGGACAGGTTCTCCTCCTGGGGAACCGCGTTGTTATTCTTCTCGGCCATGTATGCGCGCACTCCTATCTCTTTCTCTCCGGGATTCCGGAGTTTGTATTCTTACCGCTCTACCTTCAGCAGCTTGTACTCCACGCTGCCGGCGGGGGCGTCCACAACCACGTCGTCGCCCACATTCTTACCCAGCAGGGCACGGCCAAAGGGAGAGTCCTCGGAGATGACCCCGTTCATGGGATCGGCCTCCTGGGAGCCTACGATCTTATAGACCAGTTCCTCGTCAAACTCCTTGTCCAGCACGGTCACGGTGGAGCCGATGCGCACATAGTTGCCGCCGTCGTCGCTCTCGTCAATGACTACATAGTTGCTCAGAATCTCCTCCACCTCAGCAATGCGGGAGTAGAGCTTGCCCTGCTCGGTCTTAGCCTCATCGTACTCGCTGTTCTCGCTCAGGTCGCCGAAGGAGCGGGCCTCCTTGATCAGCTCCGCAACCTCCTTCTCGCGCACCGTCTTCAGATAGACCAGCTCGTCCTGCAGCTCCTGCAGGCGCTGAGGAGTCAGTTTATATTCTTTCGCCATGATATCTCGCACACCTTTCCAAACTTAGGCCGGAGGACAGCGCCTCCGGACCCGGTCAAATATACAGGATAACTATAAAAAGTTATAAGGATACAGTCTGTGTTATTATAGTTACTTTTCCGCCCTGTGTCAAGTAAATTCTAGCTCAAATTTACCAATTTTTCCCGTTTCCCACAGAGCCGCCAAGAGGCACAGATCCTGCCGGTCCTGGGGAGCCAACGCCTCAGCCTGAGGGGTCACCTCTCCCAGCTGAGGCGCTGTCCCCCACAGCAGCAGATCCTTCTTCCCCGCTCCCTCTCCGTCAAAGTAGACCGCCAGGGACACCTCCGTCCCATCCGGCTGCACCGGCAGGCCATATTCTCTGCGAAGCCACGAAGACAGTTCTTCCCCACCCTGGGGCGCGTTGACAGCTACCTGACGTACTAAGGGACACAACAGCTGAGCTGTTCGGGCCATATCCCGGTCCACGCTCCGGCTTCGAAGGGCTACGGTGGCGCTCTCCGGAGGGATCCCCCGCCGCTTCAACGCAGCCAGCACGATCTGTGGGGCATAAAAACGCAGAAACGGGACAGGATCTACGCCGCTCAGCCCCCAGCGCTCCAGCACAGGCCACTGGTCAAAGCCCCATGGAACCAGGACTCGCCGCACTCCGCCTTGAGCCAGCCGTTTTCCGCCGCGGCGCAGCCGTCCCTTCTCCCGCCAGCCTCCGGGCCGTACCCGGACCTGGAGCACACCCAGCCCATACAGGTCATGCCGCTCTGCCCGCTCCCGGCCATCGGGACTGAACACCAGCTGTCCCAACAAAACGCATCCCCCCTCCCGCAACGTTATGCGGAAGGGGGGATGTATTATGTGTTCGTTACAGCTTCTTCTTTACGCCGCCGCTGGTGGCATACAAAGTCATGCTGCCCAGGAAGTAGTTCACCGGGTCCACACGGCTGCCGTTCACACGGATCTCAAAGTGGAGGTGGTTACCGGTGGAAGAACCAGTGGTTCCCACATAGCCCACCACCTGGCCCTGAGACACCGTCTGTCCCTTGGACACGCCACGGCGACTCATGTGGGCATACAGGGTAGAGGTACCGTCGCTGTGGCTGACCACTACGTAGTTGCCGTAAGAGCTGTTATAAGTAGAGGTAGTTACCACACCGCTCTTGGCCGCCAGAATGGAGGTACCAGCCGGAGCGGGAATGTCAATGCCGGTGTGATTGTTGGGCCGTCCGGTCACCGGGTGGGTCCGGCCTCCAAAGAGGGAAGAAAGGGTATTATAGCCAGGCAGAGGCCACATAAAGCCCGATTCGCTGACTACGTTGGAGATCTGGCTGGCCAGTTCCTTCTCCGCAGCCGCAATCTCCTTATCCACTGCATCGGCCGCCGCTCTCAGCTGAGCTTCCGCCTTTTCCACCTCAGCCTGCTGGCTGCTGATCTGATCGATTAGCGCGTCAACTTCAGACTTTTGCGTCTTCAGACTGGCCTTGGCGGCCTCCTGCTCGTCCTTGGCAGCCTGCTGCTCCTGGCGGGCAGTCTCCAGATCCGCCTTATCCTGCGCGATCTGCTCCCGGATGGCAATGAGCTCATCCATGACCTGGTTGTCATAGTCCATGATTTCCTCCACCATCATGGCATTGTCCAGCAGGTCTGCAAAGTCCTTGGAGGAAAACAGGATAGACCAATAGGAGACCTCACCCTGCTCTTCCATGTAGCGCACACGCTCACAGAACAGCTCATACTGGGCCTGCTCCTTCTCCTCCGCCTCGGCCAGCTCCACCTGCTTTTGGGCAATAAGCTCGTCGTATTTGGAGATCTGAGTCTGAATGGTATCGATTTCCGCCTGGGTCGCGTTGATCTGCTGCTCCAGCAGAGTCTTCTGCTCCAGGGCCTTGTTTTTGTCTTCCTTGATGGCTGCCAACTGATTCTGCAGCTCCTTCTGCTGATCGCGCAGATCAGAAGCGTTATCCTTCAGTTCATCAATTTCCGCCTGAGTTACAGCCGAAGCGGGAACTACCATAGTCTGGGGCACCAGGGGGATGGCCAGGGACAGCACCAGAGCCACCACCAGCAGGCGCTTTACAATCGTTTTCCAGTTTTTGGTTTTCTTCTGTTCCATTGCCTGCCTCCTGTTATCGAACTAAAATATTTGCCAGCATGGGCAGAAGCATCAAGACAACCAGCACACTTGCCATCACGCCCATGAAAATACGCTGCTTTTTCGGCCGCACTGCAATACTCCTTTCCCGTTAAACCTGCAGGAACTTCCGGATGGCCAGCACCGATCCCACAACACCGATCAGCAGTCCCGCACCGCAGAACACAGGCAGGATGTTAACGATCAGCGAAGTAAAGGGAAGGATGGTAACCAGGGACATTCCGTCGGACTGAATAACCGCCTTGCTTACCAGTTCATACACACCCCACTGGAGGAAAAATGCCACAACCGCACCGGCCAGTCCCAGGATCATACCCTGTACAATGAAAGGCCAGCGGATAAATGCGTTGGTAGCACCGCACATCTTCATGATGGCGATCTCCTCCCGGCGATAGAAGAAGGCCAGTTTGGTGGTGTTTGCGATAATAAACAGGGAGACCACCGCCAGGATACTGACCAGCACGATGGCTACGCCGGCGGCAATGTTGCGCACCGTGACAAAGCCCTGAGCGATATCGAGTGCTGCACGGGTGTTTACAATACCCGGGATCAGCTTCACCTGCTCTACCGCAGCTTCCATCTGTTCAATATCCTTCACATGGATCTCAAAGCGGTCCCGAAGTACCTCATCGGGCAGGTCGGCCACCAGGGGATTGTTCTCCCGTCCTGCCTTGTAGTCCTCCATGGCCTCACCCTTGGTCACAAAAGTGACGTCAGATACGTTAGGCACCGCCTCGATCTCCGATTGCAGCGCACGGGACTGCTCCTCTGTGTAAGTTTCATCCACATAAGCCAGGAAAATATTTTCTGCTTCCAGATCACCCAGCATGTTGTCCAGGTTGACTGCAACCAGGGAGAAAGACCCCATAATCAGCAGACAAGCCACAATCATACATACGGCAGCAAAAGACATAAACCCATGGGTAAAAATAGAGTGGACACCTTCGCTGCAATAATATCCCAGATCAAATTTTTTCGCCATTGTAGTACCCACCCGTTTCGTCATTGATGATTCGGCCATCCTCGATGGCCACGACCCGCTTTCCAAAGCGGTTGACCAGATTCTTCTCGTGAGTCACCACCAGCACGGTAGTCCCCAACTCATTGATGCGCTCCAGCAGCATCATGATTTCCAGCGAGCGGTTGGGGTCCAGGTTACCGGTCGGCTCGTCGGCAATAATCATATTGGGGTTGTTCACCAGAGCCCGGGCAATGGCCACACGCTGCTGCTCGCCGCCGGAGAGCTGTCCTGGATACCGGTCCGCCTTCTGCTCCAGGCCCACCAGCTGCAGCACATAGGGGATGCGCCGCTTCAGGTCCCGGTTGGACGCGCCGATCGCCCGCATGGCAAAGGACAGGTTTTCGTATACTGTCTTTTTCTCGATCAAACGGAAATCCTGGAAAATGATACCCAGCGTGCGGCGCATCAGAGGCACCTGCTTGGGGCTGATGTTGCTCATGCTGTATCCATTGACCATGAGTTTGCCCTGGGTCAGGGCGATCTCACCGGTAATCAGCTTAATGATGGTAGACTTTCCAGAGCCAGAGGGGCCTACCAGAAAGACAAATTCACCATCGTCAATGCGCATATTGACCCCCTTCAGGGCCTTGGTTCCGTTGTCGTATTCTTTGTAGACGTCAATAAAACGTATCATAATATGTAAACCCTCGTATACTTAAAATAGCTGTCATAATTTTTGACGATAACCAGGAAAGTTTGTTCCCTCTTTGGAGCACATTTCCCGGGAAAGATTTCACTATTTAGGTTACACCCGTAACCCTTCCCTTGTCAATGGGAAATTGCGGTTTTATGTCACCTTTTCCGATTTCCCTCAGGAAATACAAAAAGGCCTCCGCCTGCCTCAGGGCAGACGGAGGCCTCGTCCTGTCTTTAAGAAAGGGCGTGAGACCGCCGGAAAATCAGTGCATCAGGACTCAATTCCCCGGGAAATCAGATACTTCTTGACCATCAGAGCCACCTTGAAGGTGATGGCATCGTCAAACTCACGCAGATCCAGTCCAGTCAGCTTCTTGATCTTCTCCAGACGATAGACCAGCGTATTGCGGTGTACGAACAGCTTACGGGCTGTCTCGGACACGTTCAGGTTGTTCTCAAAGAACTTGTTGATAGTGAGCAGAGTCTCCTGATCCAGGGCGTCAATGGGATTCTTCTTAAAGACCTCCTGGAGGAACATCTGGCACAGAATCGTGGGCAGCTGATAGATCAGACGGCCAATACCCAGATTCTCATAGTTAATAACCGTCTTTTCGGTGTCAAACACCTTGCCCACATCGATGGCCACTCCGGCCTCTTTATAGGCCCGGGCCAGATCGCGGATATGGTTGACCACTGTACCGATACCGATCACAACCTTGATACCCAGCTCCTGGGTCACGGCAGTAGCGATCTGCTTGGCGATCTTCTGCAACTCCTTGGCGTCCGCTCCCTCGGGCAGCTGCTTAATGAGGGCCACGTCAGTCTCGTTGATGGAGATGACGAAGTCGGTCTGCTTGTCCGGGAAGAGGTTCTGGATCACGTCGATGGTAGTCACATCGGCAGGACCCAGCTGGCGCACCAGGAAGGCGGCACGGGGAGCCTCGGAGACGAAGTGGAGCTCCTTGGCCTGGGTATAAATATCTCCCAACAGGATGTTGTCGGAGATAATATTCTTTACAAAAGTAGCCTTATCATGCTTTTCTTCATAATAAGTCTTGGCGCCGTTGAATGCCACTACCGCCATGGCGCACAGCGCCCCGGCCAGATCATCCTCGCCCTTTACAAACGCGGCATAATCAAACTGGGCCCCCCAACCGGCAAGGGGTTTAAAGGTCTTGCCCTCAAAATGGGCTGTGGCATTGTCCGAGGAGTTGACCGCGGCGACAGCGCCAGACCAATGCTCTCCAATACAAGTGAGCTCACTGCAGGCCACCACGATTCCGTCTGCATCGATCACGCCTACCATGCGATCGATGCTGTCCTTCATTTGGAGCACGACTCCTTGAAACATCCTGCTGGACACGATAATCCCTCCCAAGTTATTCTCATAACACTATTGACATTATAACGGTACACCCCCGGTTTTGGCAAGGGGGTTGTCCCATTTTTTTGTTCAAAACGCACAATTTTTTTGTCTCTTCATCCTCGAGCGGCCTTGAGGCCCTGTACTTCCCGCTCTGTCAGGAACCGCCACTGGCCTTTTTCCAGCTTTTCATCCAGCTTCAGCGGCCCCATGGACAGCCGTTTGAGGTAAAGTACCGGCTTGCCCCGGGCAGCCAGCATCCGTTTGACCTGGTGGTATTTTCCCTCCCGGAGAGTGACCAGACACTCACTTCCATCGCCCAGAGGCTCCAGGCCGGCAGGAAGGCAAACCAGACCGTCTCCCAATGTCATGCCCTGGGACAGGACCCGGACATCTTCTTTACCAATCTGTCCATCCACTCGGGCATAATAGACCTTATCCACATGTTTGCGGGGAGAGAGCAGGTCGTGGCCCAGAGGGCCGTCATCGGTGAGCAGCAGCAGCCCTTCCGTATCCTTATCCAACCGTCCCACCGGAAACAGTCCCCGGCGGCGCAGATGCTCTGGCAGCAGATCCAGCACGGTGGACTGCTTCTTATCCTGAGTAGCGGAAAGCAGCCCGGCTGGCTTATGCAGCATGATGTACACACAAGGAGCGCAGTCCACGATCTCCCCATCCACTTGGATGCAGGCGCTCTGGGACTCGCATTTATCCTCCGGCCGTCCCGCGGGGCGTCCGTCTACCAGCACGCGTCCCCGGGCAATGAGTTCCTTGACCTCTTTGCGGGACCAACGTCCTGTAGATGCCAGAAGCTTATCCAGACGTTCCATCGCCACGGTTGATACCTCCTCGCTTATGTGGTATGTTTCGGTTCATTTTACCAAGGGAGAGAAAAAATTTCAATCAAAACCCATTCTCTCCCACAAAAGCACTCCCCAGCCATGAATATTCCGGCCCTCTGGTACATAAACTGCACCAAGATGCTGGATGTGGAAGGAGAATGCGCTGTGTTTATTCTTACCGCCAGACTGCCAAGGCGAAAGCTGGCGATCAGCGTGGCCGCCGCGGCGCTGCTGTGCTGCGCCGGACTGGTGATGAATCTCGATCCCCCCGCCCTGCCCACGGTGGCCGCCAGTACCGCCCCGGACACCACAGGGATCAGTTCCAACGAAGACCGGGTCTCGTTTTTGAGTCAATACGGCTGGCAGGTAAACCAGGAACCTCTGGTCACAGAGGAGCTTACCATCCCCAAGGAGATGGATGAGAGCTATGACGAATACCTGGAGCTCCAAACTGCTCAGGGCTTCGATTTGACCAAATATGCCGGAAAACGGGTCAAGCGGTACACCTATGAAATCACCAATTATCCCTCTGGGGAGACGGGCGTACAGGCCAACCTTTTGATCTACCGGGACAAAGTAGTAGGCGGGGAAGTCCTCTCTCCCCAGATGAACGGCTTTGTCCACGGACTATCCATGCCACAGGGATAACACAGAACACACGCGGCGGCGCGCCGGAACAGTTCCGGTGCGCCGCCGCAGTGTTGGCAGAGATTATTTCCCGGTCATCTTTTCCATATCTGTCTTGGCATCTTTGGCGGCATTTTCTACCCCCTGCCCAATGTCCTTGGCAGCATTTTTGGTATCCTTGCCTGCGTCTTTCAGGGTATTTTCCGTACCCTTCATCAATTCGTTCCAGCTATCTTCTAAGGCCTTGCCCAGCTGCTCCCACTCGCTGCTGCCCGCTTGACGATAGCGCTTCACGGTACCATCTCCGTCAGCATAGTATCGGCTGTCCGGCAAATACTGCCGTCCAGTCGACGTTGAGGTCCGGTAGCCCGCGGCGGACATGCCGGTATTGTTCAGCATACCCACCCCGTTCTCCTGCCCCTTGGCGCTGCAGGAGGCCAGAGAAACTGTCATCACCACGGCCCCGCACAGGCCCAGCCATCTCCCATTCATCGCTGTTTCCTCCCCATCATCCGATGATTTGGATGTGCCATCCGGCATTTAGTATGGTCGGGATAGATCCAGACATGCGGGTAAAACCTTGACAGCCACGCAATGGAAACACATTTGGCATAAAAATGCCGCAAAGCTTCCGCTTTGCGGCATTTATGCGATTGATTGACGGAAGAGTGCTTACTCCTCCTCGTCCGCCTCCACAGTGTCGTCGGACAGATCCAGAGAGAAGCGGGTCTCACAGTTGGGGCACTGAATCTCTCCGGCAGCGAGGGCCTCGTCATCAATGACCAGCGGCTCCTCACAGTTGGGGCACTCGACCTCAAAGAAGTCGTCCTCCTCGTCATCGTCTTCCTCGTCTTCACCGAACACCTCGGACTCCACGTCAGCCAGGTCGTCGGAGAGCACATCGATCTCCTCACCCAGGGCCAGGGCGTTCTCCTCCAGATCCTCGATGGACAGGCCCACCTCTTCCAGGATGCCGATCATCACAGAGATCAGCTTACCCTCCTTGGACTTCTCAGTGTCCAGATTCAGGCCCTCAGCCAAGCCCTTCAGATAAGCGACTTTTTCAGAAATGGTCATGGGGTACTCCTTTCTGAGGCGCAGCCTCAAACACGATTACTTTTTTCAGGGGACGGCATAATTGCAGCGGCTCGGACGCTTGCATTATCACGCCTCGCCTGCTCACGACGCGCGGCTTCCCTTCGTCTCGGAACACAAACAGACCCGCTTTGCGGCTCTTGGTTTGTATTCCTCGCTCCGTTCCATCCGCGCTGTTCGCAACGGCTCGGCGCTTAGCCCTTGCAGCGCTCCAGGTACTCGCCGGTACGGGTATCGATCTTGATCTTGTCGCCGGGGTTGATGAACAGGGGAACCTTGATCTCAGCGCCGGTCTCCAGGGTAGCGGGCTTGGTCACGTTGGTAGCGGTGTCGCCCTTAAAGCCGGGATCGGTCTCGGTAACCTCCAGCTCCACGAAGGTGGGGGGCTCCACGCCGAAGACGCTGCCCTTGTAGGACATGACCTTGCAGCTCATGTTCTCCTTCACGAAGCGGAAGGAATCGCCCAGCAGATCCTTGCTGATGGGCAGCATGTCGAAGGTCTCCATGTCCATGAAGTAGTACAGATCACCATCGTTGTAGCTGTACTCCATGTCCTTGCGCTCAACAAAGGCCTGCTCAAACTTGGCGGTGGGGTTGAAGGAGGTCTCGGTCACGCCGCCGGTGATGATGTTCTTCATCTTGGTACGGACAAAGGCGGCGCCCTTGCCGGGCTTTACGTGCTGGAACTCGACGACCTGCATGACCTTACCGTCCATCTCGAAGGTCACGCCGTTGCGGAAATCACTGGCGGAAATCATTGCCATAGGAATCATCCTCCATTGTGTTTTTAATGAACTAATTTATTTTACCCTGTTTCCCTTGTTTTGACAAGGGGGTTTGCTAAAATTCCGGCAAATCACAGAACAATCAGGTCTTTGGGGGAGCGGGTCAGGTCCTCGCAGCCTCCCTCACGCAGTACCAGAACGTCCTCAATGCGCACGCCGAACTTGCCCGGCAGATAGATCCCCGGCTCGGCAGAGATCACCGCACCGGAAGGCATCGCTTCCTGCTGGGAGGGCGAGGCGTTGGGCGCCTCATGGATCTCCAGTCCCAGAGAGTGGCCGAAGCTGTGGGTGAAGTACTCGCCGTACCCCGCCTCAGCGATCACCTGACGGGCCGCGGCATCGATCTCACTGCCCGTCACCCCGGCCCGTGCGGCGGCAATGCCTGCCTTCTGGGCCTGGAGGACGGTATGGTACACCTTCTCCATCTCTTCCGTAGGCTGACCCACCGCCACGGTACGGGTCATATCGGAGCAATAGCCGTCCCAGATGCATCCAAAGTCCATGGTGACGAACATCCCGGCTTGGATCACGGTCTCTCCCGGCACCGCGTGGGGCATGGAGCCGTTGGCTCCCGCCGCTACAATGGGATCAAAGGACACCTTGCGGGCACCCCGGCGCAGCATTTCATACACCAGCCGGGCAGCCACCTGCTGCTCGGTCATACCCGGACGGATAAAGTTCAAAATCTCCCGAAACGCCTGGTCGGTGATCTCCTGGGCCCGGCGCATGGCAGACAGCTCTTCCTCGTCCTTGGATGCCCGCAGCTGGGTAAGAAGCTTCTGGGCCGGTACCAACTGGCAGGGCAGCGCGTCGCACAGGCGCTGATACTGCTCTACATTCATATATCCGCTCTCAAAGCCCACCTTTTCAAATCTCTGGGTACGGATATAATCCCGAGCCAGAGACAGATGTCCCTTCTGGGCCGAGATCAGGGAGAGCTGGACTCCCTTCACCTGCTTTTGCGCGGCTTCGATATACCGCCCGTCAGTGGAGTAGTGAGCCCCCTGCCTGCCTACCAGCAGCCAGCCTTCTCCCTGAAAGCCCAGAGCGTAACGCTCCCCCGGCTCGCTGGTGATCAGCATGGCGTCCAGGTTATGTTCCTCCAGAGATCTGGAGATTTTTTCAATGTGATTCATGCTTATGCCTCCTCAGAGCTGCAAAAGCCCTGGTAAATTCTCTTCATCTCCACTGCATCCTCTGCCTGCGTTCCGGCGCTTTCGCAGATGAAGGTGGGACTCCAGCCCCGGCGGGCCACTTCCCGGGCCAGAGGTGTCCAGTCCGGTCCAAAGCCCCCGTGGTCTGCAAAGGTACGGTGGCGTTTTTCTCCGCCGTTGGGAGTGAACTCGATGCGAGAGAAGTGGCTGTGGAAACGGCTGGCCCGCTCCTCACCCAGCACCCGCTCCACCTTGTCCAACATCTCCCGGCAGGCCTGCTCTCCCTCCAGCTCACCCAGAGAGCGGGCATACAGATGGCCAAAGTCGATGCAGGGGATAAGCCGCTCATCCAGGGTACACAGCGTGAGCACCTCGTCCAAGTCCCCCAGCTGGTTGATCTTGCCCATGGTCTCCGGACACAAGGTAATGTTCCCATACCCTTGCCGGTCACAAGCCTCCAGCACCTGCTTCAAGGTCTCCTTGGCGATGTCCAAAGCCTCCTGGCGGCTGCGCTTCATAAGCGCCCCAGAGTGGATCACGATCCGCTCCGCCCCCATCACCTGGGCCACAAAGCAGCTCTCCAGCACATAATTGGTGGTTTTTGCCCGGCTTTCCGGGTCTGGGTTGGCTAGGTTAATAAAGTAGGGGGCATGGACAGACAGGGCAATGCCTGCCTCACGTGCTTTCTCTCCCAGCTTCCGGGCGGTATCCTCGCCCACGTGAACTCCCTTACCGCACTGGTACTCATAGCAGTCCAGTCCCTGCTGGGCGATCCAGGCCGGGGCGGCCAGTGAGGATTTGTGGACCTTGGAAAAGCTCTCCGCGTTGCCCGCCGGGCCAAATCGTGCACTCACAGGAAGGGCCTCCTTCCTCCCAGCAGTCGGAAGGGGGTCTCTGCCGCGTAGCGGATATACCGCCCGGGGTTCCCCGCCAGACGGATGGGCTGGATAAGCAGAGGTGTCACCCCCGCCCGATTGGCTCCCAGGGTGTCGGTGAAGATCTGGTCCCCCACCATCACAGTCTCCTGCGGGGTGCGGCCCATGCGCTCCATAGCCTTCAGGTAGCCCGCCTTCTTGGGCTTGCCCGAGTGTCCCTGATAGGGAATCCCTACCTGCTGGGCAAACTTCTGGGCCCGTCCGGGCTTACGGCTGTTGGACAGAAGGAACAGGTCGATCCCCTCCTCCTTCAGCGCTGCCATCCAGGCGGCCACCTCAGGGGAAGGCTCCAGCACCTTGTAGGGCACCAGGGTGTTGTCCAGGTCGGCCAGCACCAAGGTGATTCCCTTCTCCTTTAACTTTTTCGGGTCCAAACTGGTCACCGAGGGGTAGACCCCCCGGGGAATCGGTGAAAAGGGCACGGATGTGTCCTCCTTTGTTCTAGTTTTCCTGCCGGTCTCATAGAGTGTCTAAGACCAGACCGGCCTGCGGCCATTACGGCCGTGCAGGGCATATCTTAATGCGCCAGGCATTATCATATCACGTTCGAAAAATTTGGACAAGGGGGAGTCACCATGTCTTCCATTCGCTTTTCCATCACCGTCACGCCTGACCAGCTCCGGGAGATCCGGGGCCTGCCTGTCACCCCCGCCCACCTGGCCTACCGTATGGGTCAGGGTCCCCACCTGTTCCGCACCGGAGGCAGTTCCGCCCCTTCCGGTGGATGGATGGTACTGGACTGCCGGGACTTTGACGGTCTGGGCCGCCCCGGCCCCTTCTGTCAAGAGGTAATACGGGAGTGCGCTGCCCGGAATTTTACCGGTGTGGTATGCGACTTTGAGGCCGGCCGGCTGCCCCCTCTGGAGGAGACCGTGGCCCAACTGGGCAAAGAGTGCAAGCGCCGGAATTGGGCCCTGCTTGTACCTGAGCACTACGCCTCCTGCTCTCCCCACACCCAAGTGATGATCTCCTCCGCCCTGTCCGGAGGCTCTCTGGAACTGCGGCTGGAGGAGGCCCAGCAGCGCTTTGGCCGGGAGCGGGTCGTGTTGGCACTTCAAAGGGCGGCAGAGGATTTCTTTCTCCCCTCCCCTACCGGAAGCGGCCGTCCGCTGACCCAGCATCAGCTGCATCAGCTGATGGAGGAGCGCAGTCCCTCTGTCTTTTTCTCCCGGGAGCTGTGCGCCCGCTATTTTACTTACATGAGCCGGGACTCTGGGGCCCACTTTGTCCTCTTTGACGACGCTCAGACCATGGCCAAGAAGGTGGAGATCGCCCGGCAGCTGTCCATCCCCACAATTTTAGGCGCGTGGTCCGATCTGCAGGACGCCGTCCCGGCTCTGGGACTGTCCTCTTCTTTCCCCAGCCGTTCCCAGATTCTTCGTTGACGAACCTTCCCCATACCTTTATAATAAAGCCATCTAAATTTGACAAACGAAAGGATGTCCCATCATGGTTCGTCACATTGTTTCCTGGAATTTCAAGCCTGAACTGACCGAGCAGCAGCGCAAGGAGCTGGCTGTCCAGGTCGTGGAGCAGCTCAATGCTCTCCAGGGACAGATCCCGGGTCTTGTCCACATTCAGGCCCACTGCCCCCCCATGGACAGCAGCAACTGCGACCTGGTGCTCTATTCTGAGGTCTCCTGCCCCGAGGATCTGCCTGCCTATCAGAACCACCCCGCCCACCAGGCGGTGCTCCCCCTGATCAAAGAAAACTTCTGTGACCGCCGCTGCTGCGATTTCTGATCGGATCCACAACATATAAAAAGAAGGGAAGATTGCTATGATCCTCACTACCACTCCCAGTGTGGAAGGCCGCTCCATTGCCGAGTACAAGGGCATCGTCTTCGGCGAGGTCATTTCCGGCGTGGATGTGATCAAGGACTTTACCGCCGGTCTGAGCAACTTCTTCGGCGGGCGCTCCGCCACCTATGAGGACGAGCTGACTTCGGCCCGGGAACAGGCGCTCCAGGAGCTGGAGCAGCGTGCCGCCCGTCTGGGCGCCGATGCGGTGGTGGGTATCGATGTGGACTATGAGGTGCTGGGTTCCAACAATGGAATGCTGATGGTCACCATCAGCGGCACCGCCGTTACTCTGCGCTGAATCTTCTCCCGCCTCCGGGTATTCCCCGGAGGCGGGAAATCTTGAATTTTTTTGAAAAAACACTTGACGGGCAGACCCGATTGTGCTAGATTAGGTTTTACCTGTGAATAGGGGCTTTTTTGTCGCGGGCATTTTTACGGTGTAATGGCTGTGACCCCCTTCTCCCATCGGGAACACAGGGAGGCAATCGCCGGGTCCCACCGTAACGGATTAGACGCGGAGTTTTTCGCGTCCGTACGTCGCTGGATTCGGCAGCAAGCCGCATCCAGCGTTTTTGCTTTTTGCGGCGTTTCAAGCGGGACGTCTTTCTTCCCGCAACACAATAAGGAGGTGCCGAACGTATGGCAAGCAAGGCCGGCGCGCGCATTAAGATCACCCTGCGGTGCTCTGAGTGCAAGCAGAGAAACTACAACACCATGAAGAACAAGAAGAATACCCCCGACCGTCTGGAGCTCAACAAGTACTGCCCCTTCTGCAGAAAGCACACTGTCCACAACGAGACGAAGTGATTTCTCGCATGAGGCTAAAAGGAAAGAAGGGTAATCAGAATGGCTGAGAACGAAAAGCTGGAGCAGACTGCGAAGGCTGCTTCCGACAAGGCTGAGAAGGCCAAGAAGGACAAGAAGTCCGACAAGAAGTCCAAGCCCGGATTCTTCGCCCGCATCGGCCGCTGGTTCCGGGAACTGAAGGTCGAGCTGAAGAAGGTGGTCTGGCCCACCGGAAAGCAGACCCTGAACAACACGCTGATCGTGATCGCCTGCGTGGTGTTCGTCGGTGTTTTCATCTGGATCTTCGACGCGGTGGCTGGCGGCCTGATTCAGGCCCTGATCCACCTGGTGGCAGGTTAAAGGAGACGGATATGGCTGACAACGCGAACTGGTATGTGGTCCACACTTATTCCGGCTATGAGAATACCGTGAAGGCCACCATCGAGAAGTATGTTGAAAACCGCCATCTCCAGGATATGATCCATGAGATCAGCATCCCTCTGGAAACCGTAACCGAGATCACAGACAACGGTCCTAAGGAAGTGGAGCGTAAGGTCTTCCCCGGCTATGTTCTGGTGAAGATGGTCATGAACGACGAGACCTGGCACGTGGTGCGCAACATCCGTGGCGTCACCGGCTTCCTGGGCGAGGGCAACAAGCCCATCCCCCTCTCTGAGGACGACGTGGCCTCCCTTGGCGTGGAAAAGCGCGAGGTGGTCGTCGGTTATCAGGTGGGCGACAGCGTAAAGATCACCGACGGCGCTCTGGAGTCCTTCCTGGGCACCGTGGAGGAGCTGGATCTGGAGCGCGGCAAAGTCCGGGTGGTGGTGTCCATGTTCGGACGCGAGACTCCCGTAGAGCTGGAGCTGGACCAGGTCGAGCCCATGGAGCAGTGATCCCGGCAACAAACCTTTGCAACCCCGCGGCCTGAGGCCGCAAAACGTGGGAGGGACGGCACCGTCCGTTCCGCCAAACTGGGCCTAGCGCCCAACCCAACCACATTTTTTCATATGGAGGTGCTCATTCGTGGCACAGAAAGTAACTGGATATGTAAAACTGCAGATTCCCGCCGGCAAGGCAACTCCCGCCCCCCCTGTTGGTCCCGCTCTGGGCCAGCACGGCGTGAACATCGCCGCCTTTACCAAGGAGTTTAACGAGCGTACCAAGAACGACGTGGGTATGATCATCCCCGTTATCATCACCGTGTACGCTGACCGTTCCTTCTCCTTCATCACCAAGACTCCTCCCGCCGCTGTGCTCATCAAGAAGGCTTGCGGCATCGAGTCCGGCTCTGGTGTGCCCAACAAGACCAAGGTTGCCACCATCAGCAAGGAGGACGTGCGCAAGATCGCTGAGACCAAGATGCCCGACCTGAACGCCGCCAGCATCGAGGCCGCTATGAGCATGATCGCCGGTACTGCCCGCTCCATGGGCATCGTCGTGGGCGAGTAAGGAGGGTGACGAGAAATGTTTAGAGGCAAGAAATATCAGGAGAGCGCCAAGAAGATCGACAAGAACGCTCTGTACGATACCAACGAGGCTATGAGCCTGGTCGTGGAGACCGCTCCTGCCAAGTTCGACGAGACCGTCGAGCTGCACGTGAAGCTGGGCGTTGACTCCCGTCACGCTGACCAGCAGGTCCGCGGCGCCATCGTGCTACCCCACGGCACCGGTAAGACCCAGCGCGTGCTGGTGTTCGCCAAGGCCGCCAAGGCTGACGAGGCCCGTGCCGCCGGCGCTGACTTCGTGGGCGATATGGACCTGGTGGAAAAGATCCAGAAGGAGAACTGGTTTGACTTCGACGTGGTCGTGGCTACCCCCGACATGATGGGCGTTGTGGGCCGTCTGGGTAAGGTTCTGGGCCCCAAGGGCCTGATGCCCTCCCCCAAGGCCGGCACCGTCACCATGGACGTGACCAAGGCCATCAACGAGATCAAGGCCGGTAAGGTTGAGTACCGTCTGGACAAGACCAACATCATCCACTGCCCCATCGGCAAGGTTTCCTTCGGCGCTGAGAAGCTCTCTGAGAACTTCAACGCTATCATGGGCGCCATCGTGAAGGCTAAGCCCGCCGCTGCCAAGGGCCAGTATATCAAGAGCTGCGTGGTGGCTTCCACCATGGGCCCCGGCGTCAAGGTCAACGGCGCCAAGCTGATGTAATTCATCAAAAAATATCCAATTTCCCGCGGATTTTGCTTGACAAAGTCCGCGGGAATGGATATAATAATTATCGCGTTCAAAGACAGCAGGCTGCGTAAGCGGAAGTCCTGCCGAGAGTGCAGTGAGAATTTATTTTGTGTAATTTCACGCTGTGTCCGTCTTTGTGCGCGGAAACAGCGTTTTTTCATTATTTCTCTGGAGGTGAATCCCAAATGCCTAACGCAAATGTCCTGGAAGCCAAGAAGGCTATCGTGGCTGAGATGACCGAGAAGCTGCAGAATGCCGCCTCCGGTGTGCTGGTCGACTATAAGGGCATCACCGTGGCTGAGGATACCGCGCTTCGTACGGAGCTGCGTAAGAACGACGTAGAGTACGCCGTTGTCAAGAACACCCTCACCCGTTTTGCTGCCGAGGGCGCTGGCCTGGGCGAGCTGTCCGAGTGCCTCAACGGCACCACTTCTCTGGCTATCAGCCACAGCGATCCCATCGCTCCCATGCGCGTCATCAACAAGTTTGCCAAGCAGTTCAATGGCTCCAAGTTCGTCATTAAGGCCGGCTTTATGGACGGCAAGGTGCTGCCCCTGAACGAGATCCTGGCTATCGCTGAGCTGCCCTCCAAGGAGGTCCTGCAGGCTCAGGTTCTGGGCACCATGCTGGCTCCCATCACCAGCCTGGCTATCGTCCTGAAGGCCATCGCCGAGGAGAAGGGCGGCTTCGTAGAGGCCGCTGCCGAGCCCGAGGCTGCCCCCGCCGAGTAAGAATTCGGCACATCATTATCATTTAAGAAATTATCATTCATTTAGGAGGTATTTTATCATGGCTAGCGAGAAGATTACCGCTCTCATCGAGGAAGTTAAGGGCCTGACCGTTCTGGAGCTGTCCGAGCTGGTGCACGCTCTGGAGGAGGAGTTCGGCGTTTCCGCCGCTGCTATGGCTGCTCCCGCCGCTGGCGGCGCTGCTGCTCCCGCTGCTGAGGAGAAGACCGAGTTCGACGTTATCCTGGCTGGCTTCGACGCCGCTGCCAAGATCAAGGTCATCAAGGCTGTCCGTGAGATCACCGGCCTGGGCCTGGCTGAGGCTAAGGGCATGGTCGAGGGCACTCCCAAGGCTCTGAAGGAGGGTGTCTCCAAGGACGAGGCCGAGGAGCTGAAGAAGAAGCTGGAAGAGGCCGGCGCCAAGGTGGAGCTGAAGTAATTTCACTTCTCTTGCTTTTTACAGGTCTGAGACATAGTCTCAGACCTGTTTTTTTATTCTCTGTTATCCTAACCCTCTCCCCTCCCCTATCTGCGTAAGTCCCCTCTCCGTTAGGCTTGGTTGTGTAAGGGGGACCATGGTTCTATTATTCTAAAGCATACAAAAGAAGCGGCACAGCAATTGCTGTGCCGCTTCTTTGATTTGTAATCGAAGGATCAGATCTCGTACCAGCGGATCTCGTTGGCAGCCAGATCCAGCTGGAAGCTGGAGCCGTCGCCCTTGTAGACCGTGGTGGACTGAGGCTCATAGGTGTTGTTGACCACGCAGTACTTGCCGTTCTTCACGTAAGCGTGGACCTCCACGTTGTAATTGGAGGAGAACCACTTGTTCAGCTCCGCCTCGTCGTGGGTGCTCCACAGGATGGAACGGTACAGCACACGGCTGTTCTCGAAGGAGTAGGGCAGGCCGGACAGGTACACCGCACGGCCGGAGCCGTACTCGTTCACCGCCATCTGGACCTCCTTGTCCTTCTGCACCAGGATCTCCGCGGTGGGCAGAGCGTAGATGCTCTTCTTGCCCTCGCCAAAGTCCATCTCACCCTTGCAGTCGGCCAGGATAAAGTGGTCGGGATGCTGCTCCCAATTGTACTTATCGTAGCCCAGGGTGAAGCCGGTCTCCTTCTCCACGCCCAGCACCTGAGCCAGCTGCAGATAGCGGCCCTGATACTGGTGGCCGGTGGGCTCGCCCACGCCGATGAAGCCGCCGCCGTTGTAGACAAAGGCCTTGATGGCAGAGGAGATGGCGGGATCCTCCCACCAGTAGCCGCCGGTGTGAGCGGTGTCGCCGTCGCCGATATTCAGGATGACGTCGATACCCTCCAGGCACTTGGGATCGTTCTTGACGTCATCAAAGCTGATGAACTTCACATCGAAGGGAGCGCCGGACAGGGCCTCGATCACGCCGGCATAGGAGTAGTTCTGCTTCTGATACAGGGCGTGGTGAACCATGTGGCAGCCCCAGGAACGGGCCTTGCCCCAGGCATTGAGGACGGCCACGGTCTTGACACAGTAGGGAGTGGTGCCCTTAATGTTCTCATACAGCTCCCGGAACTCGTTGCACACGCTCTCCAGGTAGTCGATGAACTCGGGGAACTGGCAGGCCAGCTTCAGATAGCCGCCATAGCCGATGCGGTCGATGGGCTTGCGGAGGATGGCGCGGCGGGCGGTCACCCAGTTCTCCTTGCCCTCCTTCACAGGATCGCCGCCCTCATGGAAGGTGTCGGGGAAGAAGTAAGGCAGGAAGCGGCCCTCGGTGTACTTCACGCCGGGGATGTCGGAAATGAGGCGCAGGGTGGAGCCGTTGCCCACGGAGCCAACCACAGCGTCCAGACCGATGGTCTTGAACTCGTCCATATAGGGCTCGGTACCGATCCAGTGGTCGCCCAGGAACATCATAGCCTCTTTGCCCAGCTCGTGGGTGATGTCCACCATCTCCTTGGCCAGCTTGGCCACCTCTCGGCGCTGGAAGGCCATAAAGTCCTTGAACTCCTTGCTGGGGATACGGTACTGGTTGTTGTAGTAGCCCTGGTCGATGATGAACTCGGGGCGGAACTTATAGCCCACTTCCTTCTCGAACTGCTCCAGAATGAAGGGAGAGACGGAGGCAGAGTAGCCATACCAGTCCACATACTTCTCACGCTTGAGCTCGTCAAACACCAGAGTGAACTGGTGGAAGAAGGTGGTGTAGCGGATGACGTTTACATAGGGATGCTCGGCGATGAACTTGCGCAGGCGCTCCATGGTAAACTTGTGGGTCTTGGGCTGACGCACGTCAAAGGTGATCTGGTGCTCAAAGTCCTTCCAGTCGTTGGTGACGGCGTTATACATGTGCACAGGATCCCAGATAAGATAGGCCAGGAAGCTGACGGTGTAGTCGTGGAAAAACTCAGGCTTATCCAGCACCACACAGCCGCTCTCCTCGTCATAGCGCCACTGGTCGGCAGGCACAGGCTGGCCGGTGGTGCGGTCCATCACTTCCCACCAGCGCTTGATGTCGTCCCGGGTGTTCACCTGCATCAGCTCCGGGCTGATGCCCTTCATCAGGGGGATGGACAGGGCTCCCTGGCTGGCAGTATAAAAGCCGGTCATGATGTAGCACTGCTGCACCTCGTCCGGGTTGGCCTTAGCCCAGGCGTTGTCCTTACGGGTGGTGTAATAGGTGGAGTACACCTTGGCGTCGACGCTTTTGAGCTGCTCGGGATAATCGGTGCCGTCACAGTCCCGGATGGCGTCCGCCCCCCAGCGCTCCAGCAGCTCCAGAGTCTCGGGCACCACGTCCACATCGGTGGGGATGGTGACCCGTCCCCGGTTTTGCTTCAAATCACTCATAGTTCAATCTCCTTAATAAAAGGTCCAAATCCGTTTCTCTCCTACGCCCCATTGGAGCGCACACAAAACCGGGCGGGCACGGGACTGCACTCGCCCGGCATGCTGCAATGGTTTCTCAGCGTCTGCGTTCATCCTGGAAGGGCTTGTTGTAGATGGCCAGGGCCGCAATGAGCAGCACCAGGCCCACCAGCATAATGATCAGGCCGGTCATCTGGCCGGTCATTTTCCAGCCGCCGATCACCATACCCAGACCCACGACAGTCAAAATCAGGATCAGGCTGACCCGCAGGGCCACATGTTCTTTCCAAAATCTCATAGCTGCACCTTAACCTTTCAGTCCGCCCACGGTCATGCCCTGGATCAGCTTCTTCTGCACGCAGATATAGAGGATCAGGGTGGGCAGCATCACCAGCACCAGACCGGCATACATGGTGCCGTACTGGGCCGCAGACTGCTGGGCCTGCATCAGGTTCAGCAGACCAACGGGGAGGGTCTTGCTGCCGGTGGAGGAGCTCATCAATGTCATAGAGATGATGTACTCATTCCAGAAAGACAGGAAGTTGAAGAGGATGATGGTTACGATGGAAGGCTGCGCCATGGGGAAGATAATCTTGACCATGGTCTTGCCGTAGCCGGCGCCGTCGATGTAGGCCGCCTCCTCAAAGTCATGGGGCAGGGTGGCAAAGTAGCCCGACAGCAGATAGATGGTGAAGGGCAGCGCCGTAGCGGCGTACACCAGGGCCAACACCACCAGATTGTTGAGCAGGAACTGGGTGCCGATGGTGTTCTTCAGGAAGGTATCGCCGTCCCGCAGCATCAGGAAGATGGGGACCACGATGTAGTTCACGTTGATGAACAGGCCGGCCATGAAGGCGGTGTTCAGGAACTTGCGTCCCTTAAAGTAGAAGCGGGACAGACAGTAGGCAGCGGGCAGAGCTACCACCAGCAGGATCACCAGAGCCAGGGCAGTGACGATCACGGAGTTGAGCATATACTCGCCCATCTTGGCGGTATTCCAGGCGTTAACAAAGTTCTGCCAGTAGAAACCGGCGGGCAGTGCCCAGGGGTTACCGTAGAACTCACTGTTCTGCTTGATGGAGGCCATGAACACCCAGAAGACTGGCACCACAATGGAGACCGCCAGGGCAATGAGGGCCACGTAGATAAATACCTTATAGATCCGGCTTCCGGAGGTTTTCTTCTCTTGCATCGGGGCACCTCCTTAAAATTCCAGGGGCTCCCGCTTGGTGGCGTGGTTGACCAGGGCGGAGAGCAGGAAGGAGAACAGGAAGATCACCACGCCGATGGCCATGGAGTAACCATACAGGCCGGCGTCCTTCTGTCCGTACATGTAGGAAAGGGCGACCTCAGAGGCGCCGTTGGGGCCGCCGGAGGTCATGGCCTTGACAAACAGGAAGGCCATATTGATAGTGGAAATGATGAAGAAGGTGAGGGTGGTGCGGATGTTGGTCCAGATCAGAGGAATGGTGATCTGGAAGAACTGGCGCATCCGGCCCGCGCCGTCCAGGCTGGCAGACTCATAGAGGCTCTCAGGCACGCTGGCCATAGAAGCCATGTACATGACCATGTAGTAGCCGATGGCCTGCCAGATCATGGCGATGATGATACTGACCATGACCAAGGGGGCGTCCTTCCACAGGACCGTCACCGTTTTTCCTGCGAACATGGAGATGATGCTGTTGAGCATACCGTTCTCAGGCTTATAGATCGCGGAGAAAATACCGGAGATAACAACAACGGACAGGATATTGGGGATATAGAAAATGACCCGGAACAGATTCTTGCCCTTGACGTTCTCATGGGTCAAAATGCTGGCGAAAATCAGCGCGAAGGCAAACGTCACCATGGTGACCACGACCACCAGCAGAATGGTATTCTGCATGGAGCGGATAAACAGGGTATCGTTGAGCAGTGCTTTAAAGTTGCTCAGACCCACAAAGGTCTCGGTAGGCGAATAAGCGCCTCGTTCATACAAAGACATGCGGAACACGTTCAACGTGGGAACGATCATAAAGATGAAAAACAGGATGGTGGCAGGAGCCACGCACAGCACAAGGAAGCGGCTGCGCCCTTTGTTCCTTCTCACACACTCAGCTCCTTTCAGTTCGGCCGCTGCTGCGGCCCGTTTACAGCTTGTTCACATTTTTTGAAAAAGAGGGACGGCGAGCGAGTTACCGCTCGCCGTCCCCGTACGATCGTGTTTACGTTTCGAACTCAGGAACTCAGGTCAGGTTGGCACGCATCTGATCGCTGGCGGTCTTGATGCTGCTCACCCACTCGTCCTTGGTCATGGAACCGGAGACCAGAGCGTTGACGGGATCGAAGAAGACCTCGCGCTGGGTGCCCAGGCCGGCCACAGACTTGTAGGAAGCGAAAGCGCCCAGGGCGGCCTTGGCGCCGTCGTCATAGATGCCGTAGAAGATCTGGTTGTCGCCAGTCAGCTTATCCACGATGCCGGTAACAGGCTGGGCAGCGCCGGCCTCGGCGAACAGATCAGCGGCGGTGTCGCTGTACATGAAAGCGATGAACTGCTTGGCAGCGTCGATGTTCTCAGCGCCCTTGGGGATCCACATCTGCTCGAAGAAGGTGTAGCTGTAACGGTCGCCGCCCTCGGTGATGGCGGGCAGAGCGGTCATGCCCCACTTGAAGCCGTCGGCGCGGGGAGCCTCAGCCATCTCAGAGACGATCCAGGTGCCGTTGGGCATGAACAGGGCCTTGTTGTCCAGCACCAGCTGCTGGTTCTGGGTGAAGTCCTGATCGTTGGCCTGGGCAGGAGTGATGGGGTTGGTGTAGGAAGCCAGCTTCTCCACGATGTCGAAGCAGGTCTTGGCAGCATCGGTATCCCAGATGCCCTCAGCGTAGTGAGTGGCGTCGTAGAAGAACTTCTCGCCGCCGGCCTCATACATCAGAGCATAGAAGAAAGCGTCAAAGTAACCAGTGGTGGGGTAAGTGAACAGAGAGATGCCCTCAGCCTTGGCCTTGTCGCCCAGCTCCCACATCTCGTCCCAAGTGGTGGGAACCTCCCAGCCCTTCTCCGCAAACAGGCCCTTGTTGTAGAACAGGCCGCAGGGAGAGTAGAACATGGGAGCCAGATAGGTTTTGCCGTCAGCGTAGGGGTTGGTGGTGGAGTTGTCGTTGACGAAGCCGGGGATAATCTTGTCGCCCACGGTGACGTCCTCACCAGGAACCTTCATGGACAGCACGTCGGTGATCTCAGCGATGTTCTTGTCCTTGATGAACTGCTCGGTCAGGCCTGCCTCACGGCCGACAGCCAGGTGCACCACGTCGGGATACTCACCGCCCTGCATAGCGGGGCCGATGACGTCCTCCAGCTTCTTGTCGATGGTCAGCTCGACCTTGATGCCGGTCTGCTCGGTGAAGGCGTCGCACACCTTCTGCCAAACCTCGGTGCCGTAGCTGGTCTCGATGGCAGCCACCTTAATGGTGCCGCCGGCAGCGTTGCTGCCGTCACCGCTCTTGCTGGCGTCGCTGCCGCCGCCGTTGCTGCTGCCGCAGCCGGCCAGGAGCGCAAGAGACATGGAAGCGGCCAGAGTCAGGCTCAGGAACTTTTTCATGTTTCATCATTCCTCCTCTAAAATGTTACGTTTTTGCAGGTGCCAGGCAGGAAGTCATCTGCGTCTGATTTCTTCCCTTAAGTCCATCAGGACCTGTCCAATGCCCTGCATTTACGCCGTTGTCCGCAAGCAGCCAACCGAAGTTTTCGCTCGCGGCTTTCTAAATTCAAGTATACGCTTCCAATTTCCTTAAGCAATTCCTTTCTTGCTGTACTTTTTATATATATTGCTTTTTTCGCAGTTTTGCCGGAAAGTCTCCGTTCCATTCCCTTTCCTTTTAGGAAGAATGAATAATTTGAAAGTTTTGTCGTATTTTCATCTTTTCGTTTCGCGCAAGTTTTTTTTAAATTCAAGTCACCTTTTTTAGAAGTTGCACAATTCTCCTCCAGGCTTTATAATAGTAACAAACCAATCAAAAGCAAAATCTGTGCGATTCCTTTTTTTACAAACCACTATTTCTATAAAACTTTCCCTGCGGGCAGCGCAATTTTCCTACAACTGTCTCCCGCCCGATTTTTTCTTTGCTGTTCCTGTTTTTGGAAGGAGGTGCGCGCTTTATGAGCACCAGTCATCATATTTTCTCCCAGGAATCCCAATCTCCTACGGTGCAGAATCAAGCCAAGTTGCTGTATATCACCTGCGCCCAGTACAGCCAGGAGTGGAACTGCACCATCCACACCCACTCCTGTACAGAACTGTTCTTTGTCACCGCCGGGCGAGGCCGTTTTCAGCTCCAGCATGAGAGCTTCTCGGTGGCTGTCAGCGACCTGGTGCTGGTCAACGCCGGCATCCCTCACACCGAGCTGAGCCAGGCGGGCAGCCCCATGGAATATACGGTACTGGGCGTAGAGGGCCTGGAAGTACTGGCCGACACGGGGGGCTATGCCCTGTCCCACATCACCTCCGGCTGGGAAGAGCTGACCACCTGCCTGAAGCTGATGCTCCAGGAGGCCCGGGGCGGCCAGACCGGCTATCATCAGGTCTGCCAGCATTTGCTGGACATTATTTTGCTGCGGCTCCAGCGTCAGGACGACCTGGCCATCGCCTCTTCAGAGCCCGGGCACAAGATCAGCCGAGAGTGCGATCTGGTGCGGCGCTACATTGACAACCATTTTAAAGAGAACCTGACGCTGGACCAGTTGTCCGCCATCGCCCACATTAATAAATACTATCTGGTCCACGCTTTCCGCAAAGAATACAACATCTCCCCGATCAGTTATCTGATTGCCCGCCGCACCCAGGAAAGTCGATTTCTTCTAACTAATACCGACTATACCCTATCCCAGATCGCTCAGATCCTGGGCTTTTCCTCCCCCAGTTATTTTTCCCAGAGCTTCCGCCGTCTGGAGGGCATCAGCCCCATGGAGTACCGCAAACGCTACCGGCACTCACAGGAGAAACACACGTAGCGTTAAAAAGGAGTTTTTGCCATGGCCTATCTTCCCCTGCTCCCCCAGCGCCCCATCCACGTGCATGAAATCTACACGGTACACTACTTTGAATATGCCGGAAGCTATGCTTTTTCCGGAGAATCCCATGACTTTTGGGAACTGCTGTACGTAGACCGGGGCACGCTTCGGGTGACTGCCGGCGATCAGGTCTGGGAACTGTCCCGGGGACAGATGATTTTTCATGCTCCGGGCGAATTTCATGCTCTGTCTGCCACCGGGGTAGCCCCTGACCTGGTGGTGGTCAGCTTTGGTTGCAACAGTCCGGATATGAACTTTTTCCAGGGACTCATCACCACAGCGGGAGAAGCGGAACGTGCTCTGCTGGCCCGCATCGTGGAGGAGAGCACCGCAGCATTTTCCACTCCTCTGGACGATCCCTCCACCCAGAGTCTCCAGCGCCGGGAGATTTCTCCCTTCGGCGGGGAGCAGTTGGTATGCGCCGCTCTGGAAGAGCTGCTCATCCGTCTCATCCGCCGCCGGGAACAGCCCGCACCCCCGCTCACCGCACCTGGAGGCGATGAGAGCCTCAAGCGGGTGGCCTCCTACATGGAACAGAACCTGGACCGCCCGCTCACCCTGGAAGAGATCTGCCGGGACAATCTCATCGGCCGCAGTCAGCTGCAAAAGCTGTTCCATACCTACACCGGCGGCGGGGTGATGGAGTACTTCGGGAACCTGAAGATCCAGGCCGCCCGGCGGATGATTCGGGATGGCCGGCTCAACTTTACACAGATCGCCGCCCGGCTTGGATTCCAGTCGGTCCACTACTTCTCCCGCCGCTTCCGCAAGGTCACCGGCATGTCCCCCAGCGAGTATGCCCGGAGTGTGAAAATGCTCTCCGAACTGCCCGGCGTTTCTGCGGACGATAGTGCAAACAATGTGTAGAATCATCTATTTTCTTTCCCTGCGCCAGCTACTACAATGAAGGTATGAATTTGGGGTCAAAACGGCCCATTTGCGCGGCAGCGCGCTTATTTTGAAAGGAGTGCTTCCCATGTCTATTCTGGTCAGCGGCGGCGCCGGTTACATCGGCAGCCACACCTGCGTGGAGCTTATCCAGGCGGGCTATGAGATCGTGGTAGCAGACAATCTGGTCAACTCTTCCGAGGAATCCCTGCGTCGGGTGGAGAAGATCACCGGTAAAAAAGTTCCCTTTGTAAAAACCGAGCTGTGCGACGAGGCTCAGGTGGAGGCTCTCTTTGCCCAGTACCCCGACATCGACGCGGTCATCCACTTTGCCGGTCTGAAGGCAGTGGGCGAGAGCGTAGCCAAGCCCCTGGAGTACTACACCAACAATCTGGTCAACAGCCTGGTGCTCCTCAACGCCATGCGCCGTCACGGAGTGAAGAACTTCGTCTTCTCCTCCTCCGCCACCGTTTATGGCGACCCCGCCAGCGTGCCCATCCGTGAGGACTTCCCCACCGGCGGCACCACCAACCCCTACGGCACCACCAAGCTCTTCCTGGAGCGTATCCTCACCGACATCTGCGCCGCCGATCCCACCATGAACGTGGCTCTGCTGCGCTACTTTAACCCCATCGGCGCCCATGAGTCCGGCCTCATCGGCGAGGACCCCAACGGCATCCCCAACAACCTGGTGCCCTACATCGCCCAGGTGGCCGTGGGCAAGCTGGAGA